>Ga0247790_10000082_pt1 | contig 48127 bp, 16 predicted proteins | sample UWRJS171409R4_FD_179913 | JGI IMG/M metagenome (GOLD analysis project Ga0247790, IMG submission 179913) | Soil microbial communities from Arlington Agricultural Research Station in Wisconsin, United States - UWRJ-S171-409R-4 | ecosystem: Environmental > Terrestrial > Soil > Agricultural land...
CACTCGCCCTGGCGCAACGCCTGCGCCGCCAGGTGGATCGCGACCAGCGACGAGCTGCACGCCGTGTCGATCGTGACCGTGGGCCCGTGCAGCCCGAAGCTGTAGGCGATTCGCCCTGAGGCCACGCTGGCGGCGCTGCCGATGCCGACGTAGCCCTCGAGATCACCCGGCACGTCCCGCAGCCGCGTCGCGTAGTCGTTGTACATGACGCCGACGAACACCCCGGTCTGCGAGCCCTGCAGCGCCGCGGGATCGATCCCCGCGCGCTCGATCGTCTCCCAGGTCGTTTCGAGCAGCAGCCGCTGCTGCGGATCGACGGCCAGCGCCTCGCGTGGGCTGATCCCGAAGAACCCGGGGTCGAACTGATCGGCGTCGTAGAGGAAGCCGCCGTCACGGGCGTAGGACTTGCCGGTGGCCTCTGGGTCCGGATCGTAGAGCGCGTCGAGATCCCAGCCACGGTTGTCGGGGAAGCCCGCGATGGCATCGCGGCCCTCGCGGAGGAGCTCCCACAGCTCCTCGGGCGTGCGCACGCCGCCGGGGAACCGGCACCCCATCGCTACGATGGCGATCGGGTCGTCGGTGTCGTGCCGGGTGCCGGGCGCGGTCGCAGCCTCGGGTCTTGCCGCGGTGTCCCCGAAGAGGTGGTGCTCGAGGAACCGGACGAGCGCGTCAGGCGTCGGGTGGTCGAACAAGAGCGTGGCGTGGAGGCGTGACGCGGTGGCGGCGGCCAGCCGGTTGCGCAGCTCGAGCGCCATGAGCGAATCGAGCCCCAGCTCGTGCAACGGCTGCTCTGGCGCCAGCGTGCTCGAATCGGCGATCCCGAGCACGGCCGCGATCTCGGCGCGCAGCCACGCGAGCAGCGCGCGCGCGCGGTCCTGGTCCGGCAGCGCGCCGAGGCGGTGCTTGAGCGACGAGGCCGCCGCCGCGGCCGCGGCCAGGGGCCGCACCACGGGGCCCCGGACCAGGCCGCGGAAGAGGGGCGGCAAGGCATGCGCATACGAGCGCAGCGCGGCGGTATCGAACCGAGCGGGGACCAGCGCGGCGTCGGGCCGCGCCAGCGCGGCATCCAGCAGCGCGAGCCCCTCCTCCGACGACAGGCCGCGCAGGCCGCCGCGCGCCATCCGGCCCAGATCGCCGGCCGTGAGGTGCGCGGTGAGTCCGGTGCGAGACTCCCAGTACCCCCACGCGAGCGCCAGCGCAGGCAGGCCCTGGGCTCGCCGATGGTGGGCGAGCGCGTCGAGGAACGCGTTGGCTGCCGCGTAGCTGGCCTGGCCGGGACTGCCCACGACGCCCGCGACCGAGGAGAACAAGAGGAACGCCGACAGGTCGAGCGTGCGCGTCAGCTCGTGCAGATGGGCGGCGGCGTCGAGCTTGGCGCGCAGGACCGGGTGCAGCCGCGCCGGCGTGAGCGCGCCGAGGACGCCATCGTCGAGCACCGCGGCGAGATGAATGACCGCGGTGAGCGGGTGCTCGGGCGGGATCTCCGCCAAGAGCGCCGCGAGCGCGGCGCGATCGGCGGTATCGCACGCGACGAGGGTGGTGCGCGCGCCACAGGCCTCGAGCTCGCGCGCGAGCGCCGGGGCGCCGGGCGCCGCCGGGCCCTGCCGCGACGCGAGCACCAGGTTCGTCACCCCGTGGACGGCGACCAGATGGCGGGCCACGAGCGCCCCCAAGGTCCCCGTGCCGCCGGTGATCAGCACCGTGCCGTCCGGAGCCAGCGGCCGCGGCAGCGTGAGCGGGGGCGCGCGTCTGTCTTGCATGCGCGCTGGCGCGAGCCGCGGGGCCAGGCACGCGCCGTCGCGCAGCGCCAGCTGCGTCTCCTCCGGGACCCATGCCGTGAACCGCACCTCGGACGAGGCCGCGGTGTCGTCGCTGTCGACCAGCACGATCGACCGATCCGGGTGCTCGCTCTGCGCGGTCCGGACCAGTCCCCACAGCGGCGCATGGACGAGGTCGGGCACGCCTTCGTCGGCGCGCGTCGCGACGGCGCCGCGGGTGAGCACGACCAGGCGAGACGAAGCGCACCGCTCGTCGGCGAGCCAGGTCTGGAGCAGCGCCAGCGCCCGCGCGGTGGCCTCGTGGGCCGCATCGATCAGCGCGGGAGCCGCGGGATCGTCGGTCACGGGGGAGCGCCACGGCACCACGATCGCGTCGGGGACCGGCGCGCCGCGATCGGTCGCAGCGGTCAGGGCGGCAAGATCGGAGTAGCGCTCGATCACGACACCGGCGGGCTCTCGCATGAGCGCATCCGGGGCGCCGACGAGCGCCCAGCGCTCGGGCGGGGTCGGCGTGGCAGCGATGCCCGGCAGCAGGGCCCACTCGACGCGGAGCAGGGCGTCTTGCGCAGGCCCGTGCGCGGTGCGCAGCAGCTCCGCGGAAGCCGGCCGGGTCGTCAGGGCCTCGATGGCCGCCAGTGGCTCGCCGGCTCCATCCGCGATCCTGAGCGAGACCGTGTGCTCCGCGAGGCCGCGCGTGAACCGCACGCGCACGGTGGACGCGCCGACCGCGCGCAGCGCGACGCCGCGGAACGAGAACGGCAGCGCGACTTCGTCGCCGGAGGAGCGGGCCTCGGCCGGGAGCGCGTGCAGCGTTGCGTCGAGCAGCGCCGGATGCAGGGCGAACCGCCCCGCCTCCTCGGCGATGGCTGCCGGGAGCTCGGCTTCGGCGAACAGCTCGTCACCGCGCTGCCAGACGCCGCGCAGCCCTTGAAAGCCCGCGCCGTAGGCCAGCCCCGCTTCCGCGAGCCGTTCATACAGCCCGTCGAGCGAGACCGCCGTGGCGCCCGGCGGCGGCCACGCGTGCAGATCGAACGTGAGATCGCCCGCTGCCGGCCGACCCGCCCGCGTACCCGCGAGTGTCCCGCTGGCGTGCCGGGCCCATGCTGCATCGGCGGTTGCATCTTCGGCGCGCGCGTGGACGGCGAGCGAGCGCCGGCCGCTGTCGTCCGCCGCGCCGACCGTGAGCTGGATGAGCACGGCCCCCCGAGCAGGGAGCACGAGCGGCTGCTCCAGCGTGAGCTCCTCCACCAGCGAAAGCTCGACCCGGTGCGCCGCGACGAGCGCCAGCTCCACGAACGCGGTCCCGGGCAAGATCACCGTGCCAAACACCGCATGACCGGCGAGCCACGGGTGCTCGGCCAGCGACAGCCGGCCGGTGAGCACGAAGCCATCGCTGTCCGCGAGCGCGAGCGCAGCCCCGAGCAGCGGATGGTCTGCGGGCAAAAGCCCGGCGGACGCGACGTCGGTGTTGCGGCCCTTCGGCGCGTCGAGCCAGAACCGCTGGCGCTGGAATGCATACGTCGGCAGATCGACGCGCTGGGGGGCGAGCGCTTGTCCCCCGCGATCTCCGTACCTCTGGAAGTACGCGGTCCAGTCGACGCGATGGCCGCGCACGTGCAATTCGCCCACGGCCGCGGCCAGGGTCTCGTCCTCTGGCCGGTCCTTGCGCAGCACGGCGATGCAGCCGGCGCGCGCGGGCGCGGTGTCCGCCAGCGTGGCGTCGACCAGCGCCGCCAGCACGCCGTGGGGGCCCAGCTCGAGGAAGGTGTGGGCCCCTGCGTCGTGCAGCGTGCGGATCCCGTCGACGAAGCGCACGGCGTGCCGGACCTGGTCGACCCAGTAGCCCGGCGCGCGGAGCTCCGCGTCGCTGACCACCCGCCCGGTGAGGTTCGACACGATGGGGATGCGCGCGGGCTGGTAGTGGACGCGCGCGGCCGCGCGCTGGAACGGCTCGAGCATGCCGTCCATGTGGTGGGAGTGAAACGCGTGGCTGACCCGCAGCTGCTGGGTGCGATGGCCGGCGGCCTCCGCCCGCCGTGCGAGCTCGAGCACGGCTTCGGCATCGCCGCTGACGACCGTCGAGGTTGGCCCGTTGACCGCTGCGATCGCCGCGATCGCGGCGCGCGCGCCGGTCTCGGCCGGTTCGCGCGCTGCCAGGAGCGCGCGGACCTCTGCCTCCGGCGCCTGCACCGTGACCATGACGCCGCCGCCGGGCAACGCCTGCATGAGCCCGGCGCGCGCGCCGACCAGGGCGCACGCGTCCGGTAGCGACAGCACGCCAGCGACGTGGGCGGCGACCAGCTCGCCGATGGAGTGGCCGAGCACCAGGTCGACCTGGACGCCCCACGACTCGAGCAGCCGGAACAGCGCGACCTCGAGCGCGAACAGCGCGCGCTGGGCATACAGGGTCTGATCGAGCAGCAGTGCATCCTCGCTGCCCTCGGCGGCAAACAACACGTCGCGCAACGGCCGCCGGAGCGCGGTGAGCGCGGTGAGCGCGGTGAGCGCGGCGACGCCGTCGTCGAGCAGCACGCACGCCGCGTCGAGGGCCTCGCGGAACACCGGGAACGCGTCGTAGAGGCCGCGGCCCATGCCCGGGCGCTGGCTGCCTTGTCCGGTGAACAGCACGGCGAGCTTGCCGCTCCCCGTGACCGGCCCCACCACCGCGCTCGGCGTCGGCCGGCCCTCTGCGACGGATGCCAGCGTGCCCTGCAACGCGGCCCGATCGCGCGCGACCAGTGCGGCGCGATGCGCGAGCTGTGACCGCGTCGTAGCCAGCGAGTACGCCACGTCGACGAGCGCGAGCTCGGGGCGTGCCGCCAGGTGCGCGTGCAGCCGCGCGGCCTGCGCGCGCACCGCCACTTCGGTCATGCCCGACAGCAGCACGGGCACCCCCGGCAGGATCGCTGGCGTTGTCCCGCCGGCCGCATCTGGGAGCTTGTTCGGATCCGCGGCCGCTGGCTCAGCGTCGGCGCCGCTCGTCACACCCCTCCCCGCATCCGGCGGCGTGCCGGGCGGCGCCTGCTCCAGGATGACGTGTGCATTGGTGCCGCTGACGCCGAACGACGAGACTCCCGCGCGACGCGGCTGGCCATTGGCGAGCCACGGCACCGGCTGGTTCAGCAGCTGCACCGCGCCCGTCGACCAGTCGATGTGCGGCGAGGGCTCGGCCGCGTGCAGCGTGCGCGGCAGGAGGCCGTGCTGCATCGCCAGCACCATCTTGATGACGCCGCCGACGCCGGCCGCGGCCTGGGTGTGTCCGAGGTTGGACTTGAGGCTGCCGAGCCAGAGCGGCCGGTCTGCGGTGTGCGCTTGGCCGTAGGTGGCGAGCAGGGCGTGGGCCTCGATCGGATCGCCCAGGGTGGTGCCCGTGCCGTGCGCCTCGACGACATCGACGACCTCGGGTGCGAGCCCGGCCGCCGCGAGCGCTTGCCGGATCACGCGCTCTTGCGCGGGCCCGTTGGGGGCGGTCAGGCCCTGGCTCCTGCCGTCCTGGTTGATCGCCGAGCTCCGGATCACCGCGAGCACCGGGTGCCCGTTGCGCTGCGCATCGGACAGCCGCTCGAGGAGCAGCATGCCTGCGCCCTCGCTCCAGCCGGTGCCATCGGCCGCGGCGGAGAACGCCTTGCAGCGGCCATCGGGCGCGAGCCCCCGCTGGCGGCTGAAGGCGATGAACGCAGCCGGGCTCGCCATCACAGTGACACCGCCGGCGAGCGCGAGCGCGCACTCGCCCTGGCGCAGCGCCTGCGCGGCGAGGTGGATGGCCACCAGCGACGAGCTGCACGCGGTGTCCACGGTGAGCGTGGGCCCGTGCAACCCCAGCGCGTACGCGATCCGTCCCGACGCCACGCTCGGCAAGCTGCCGAGGCCCACGTAACCTTCGAGATCTCCCGGCACGTCCCGCAGCCGCGACGCGTAGTCGCTGTAGATCACGCCGACGAACACGCCGGTGTCTGTGCCGTGCAGCGTCGTCGGATCGATCCCTGCGCGCTCTATCGTTTCCCACGACGTCTCGAGGAGCAGCCGCTGCTGCGGATCGACCGCCAGCGCTTCGCGCGGGCTGATCCCGAAGAACGCGGTGTCGAACTGATCGGCGTCGTGGAGGAACCCGCCTTCGCGCGTGTAGCTCTTGCCGCTGGCATCGGGAGCCGGATCGTAGAGCGCGTCGGCATCCCAGCCACGGTTGTCCGGAAAGCCCGAGATGACGTCGCGACCGTCGCGTACGAGCTGCCACAGATCCTCGGGTGTGCGTACACCGCCCGGAAACCGGCAGCCCATCGCCACGATCGCGATCGGTTCGTGGGCCTTCTCCTCGATCTCGCGAAGGCGTTGATCGGCATTACTGAGCTCGGTCATCGCCTGCTTGAGATAGGCGCGGAGCTTCTCCTCCGTCTCCTTTGCCGAGCTCATGGATTGACTCTTCCCGAGCGTTTGTTGAAGGCCGCGAATAGCTCCTCATCGCTCGCGGCTGCAAAATCGCTGGGGTCAGCAGGATTGTCGTCGCGTTCGGACTGGCCCAATCGTGACAGCAAAGATCGCAGCCGCGACACGATCTTCGGGCGCTCGACTTCGTCCTCGCTCGCTGCGAGAAGCGAGCTCTCGAGCCGGTCGAGCTCCTGCATGACAGGGTGCGGCAGCTCCGGCTCCTGCTCGAAGAGTCGCTTCGCCAGCAGGTCTGTCAGGGCACGCGGAGTGGGGTAGTCGAACAGCAGCGTGGCGTGCAGGCGGGACCCCGTGGCGGCGGCCAGCCGGTTGCGCAGCTCGAGCGCCATCAGCGAATCGAGCCCCAGCTCGCGCAGCGGCCGCTCGGGCATCAGCGTGCTCGGATCGGCGATCCCGAGCACGGCCGCGATCTCGGCACGCAGCCATGCGAGCAGGGCAGGCTCGCGGTCCTGGGCCGGCAGGGCGCCGAGGCGGTGTTTCAGCGACGAGGTTGCTGCAACAGGCGCGGCCAGGGGACGTGCTACAGGGCCCCGGACCAGTCCGCGGAAGAGGGGCGGCAAGCGATGCGCATGCGAGCGCAGCGCGGCGGTATCGAACCGGGCGGGGACCAGCGCGGCGTCGGGCCGCGCCAGCGCGGCATCCAGCAGCGCGAGCCCCTCGTCCGACGACAGGCCGCGCATGCCACTGCGCGACATTCGCCCGAGGTCGGTCTCGGTCAAGTGCGCGGTCAGGCCCGTCCGGGTCTCCCAGTAGCCCCAGGCCAGCGAGTGCGCAGGCAGGCCGCGGGCCCGACGATGCTGCGCCAGCGCGTCGAGGAAGGCGTTGGCCGCGGCGTAGTTGGCCTGGCCGGGGCTACCGACCACGCCCGAGAGCGACGAGAACAGGACGAACGCCGAGAGGTCCAACGACCGGGTCAGCTCGTGGAGGTGCACCGCCGCGTCGAGCTTGGCGCGCAGCACGGCCCCCAGCCGCGTCGGCGTCAGCGCGCTGATCAACCCATCGTCGAGCACGCCCGCGGTGTGGACGACGGCGGTGAGCGGGTGCTCGCGCGGAATCGCGGCGAGCACCGCGGCGAGCGCGCCGCGATCGCTGGCGTCGCACGCTGCGAGCGTGACGTGCGCACCGGCGGCCTCGAGCTCGCGCGCGAGCGCCGCGGCGCCGGGGGCCGCGGGTCCCTGCCGCGATGCGAGCACCAGGTGAGTCACCCCGTGGACGGTGACCAGATGGCGGGCGAGCAGCGCCCCCAGCGTCCCCGTGCCGCCGGTGATCAGCACCGTGCCGTGCGGCGCGAGCGGGCGCGGCACGGTGAGCACCAGCTTGCCGACGTGACGTGCCTGCGCCAGCGCGCGGAACGCCCGCGGCGCCGAGCGGAGGTCGTGCACCGTGACCGGCAACGGCTGCAGCGCGCCGCGCTCGAACAGCGCCATCAGCTCGGCCAGCATCTGCTGGATGCGCTCGGTGCCCGCCTCGATGAGGTCGAACGCGCGATAGACGACGCCAGGATGGTCCTGCGCCACCCGCTGCGGCTCGCGGATATCGGTCTTACCCATCTCGACGAACCGTCCGCCGCGCGGGAGCAGCCGCAACGAAGCATCCACGAGCTCGCCGGCCAGGCTGTCGAGCACGACGTCGACGCCGCGCCCGTCCGTGGTGCGGAGAAACTGCGGCTCGAACACGGCCGTGCGCGAGGATGCCAGGTGGTCCTGGTCGAACCCCAGCGCGCGCAGCGTGTCCCACTTGCCAGGACTGGCCGTGCCGAACACCTCCGCGCCCAGGTGGCGCGCGAGCTGGGTCGCCGCCATGCCCACGCCGCCGGCTGCCGCGTGGATCAGCACCCGCTCGCCGGGCTGGAGCTTCGCGAGGTCGACCAGCCCGTAGTACGCGGTCAGGAACACCACCGAGACGGCCGCCGCGTCGACGAACGACCACCCCACAGGGATCCGCGTGAGCAGCCGATGATCGGTGACTGCGATGGGACCGAACGCGTCCTGCAAGAGGCCCAGCACGCGGTCGCCGGGGGCCATGGTGGATACGCCCGGGCCGACCTCGAGCACCACCCCAGCGCCCTCGCCACCCGTGTGGGCCTGCTCACCCGGGCGCAAGCCCACTCCGGCCAGGGCAATCATGATGTCGCGGAAGTTGAGACCAGCAGCGTGGACGGCGATCCGCACCTGCCCCTCGCCGAGCGGGCCGAGCACCTCGGGGTGGTCGACCAGCGTCAGGCTCTCCAGCGTGCCCTGGGTCGGGACTGCCAGCCGCCACGATCTCGTGACCGGGGGCACGAGCGCGTCCTGCGTGCGCGTCGGCGCGAGCCGCGGAGCCAGGCACGTGCCGTCGCGCAGCGCGAGCTGCGGCTCGTCCGGGAGCCAGGCGGTGAACCGCACCGCGCGCGAGGCCTCGGTGTCGTCGCTGTCGACCAGCGCGATCGAGCGGTCGGAGTGCTCGCTCTGCGCGGTCCGGACCAGTCCCCACAGCGGCGCATGGACGAGGTCGGGCACGTCTTCGTCGGCGCGCGTCGCGATGGCGCCGCGGGTGAGCACGACCAGGCGAGACGAAGCCCACCGCTCGTCGGCGAGCCAGGCCTGGAGCAAGTCCAGCGCTTGCGCGGTGGCCGCGTGGGCCGCGCCGATCAGATCGGCCGATTCGGTGGCCGCGGGTGAGCGCCACGGCACCACGATCGTGTCGGGGACCGGCGCGCCGCGGCCCTGCGCCGCAGCCAGCGCGGCGAGGTCGGGGTAACGCTCGATCGCGACACCAGCGGGCTGCAGTACGAGCGCATCCGGGGCGCCGATGAGCGCCCAGCGCTCGGGCTTGGGCGGCGTGGCAGCGACGCCCGGCAGCAGGGCCCACTCGACGCGCAGCAGGGCATCCTGAGCGGACCCGCGCGCGGTGTGCAGCTGCTCCGCGGATGCCGGCCGGGCCGTCAGCGCCTCGATGTACGCCAGCGGCTCGCCGGCCCCATCGGCGATCCTGAGCGAGACCGTGTGCTCCGCCGCGCTGCGCGCGAACCGTACGCGCACGGTGGACGCACCCACCGCGCGCAGCGACACCCCACGCCACGAAAACGGCAGCGCGACTTCGTCGCCGGAGGAGCGGGCCTCCGCCGCGAGCGCGTGCAGCGCTGCGTCGAGCAGCGCCGGATGCAGGGCGAAGCGCGCCGCCTCCTCGGCGATAGCTGCGGGGAGCTCGGCTTCGACGAACCGCTCGTCCCCGCGCTGCCAGATGCCGCGCAGCCCCTGGAAGTCCGCGCCGTAGGCCAGCCCCGCTTCGGCGAGCCGTTCATACACCCCGTCGAGCGCGACCGCCGTCGCCCCCGGCGGCGGCCACGCGTGCAGATCGTAGGCGGGCTCGCCCACCGCGGGCCCGCCGGCCAGCATCCCGCTGGCGTGCCGGGTCCACGCCGTATCTGCCGGTGCGTCCTCGGCCCGAGCGTGCGCTGCGAGCGAGCGCCGGCCGCTGTCGTCCGCCGCGCCGACCGTGAGCTGGACGAGCACGGCCCCCCGCGCGGGGAGCACGAGCGGCTGCTCCAGCGTGAGCTCCTCCACCTGCGACAGCCCGACCCGGTGCGCCGCGACGAGCGCCAGCTCGACGAACGCGGTCCCGGGCAAGATCACCGTGCCGAACACGGCGTGGCCCGCGAGCCAGGGGTGCTCGGCCAGCGACAGCCGGCCGGTGAACACGTGGCCATCGCTGTCCGCGAGCGCGAGCGCAGCCCCGAGCAGCGGATGGTCCGCGGGCACAAGCCCGGCGGACGCGACGTCGGCGCTGCGGCCCTTCGGTGCGTCGAGCCAGAACCGCTGGCGCTGGAATGCATACGTCGGCAAGTCGACGCGCCGCGGCTGCCGAGCGCCGTGCCCGTCACCGGCCGCGCCGAGCAGATCGAAGACCGCGGTCCAGTCGACGGGCAGCCCCCGCGTGTACAGCTCGCCCAGCGAGCGCAGGAAGTGTGTGAGGTCGCCCTCGTCGCGACGCAGCGAACCGACGACGGTGCTCTCGGCGGTCACGGGCTCGAGCGTCTCGGCGAGCGCGAGCGTGAGCACCGGATGCGGGCTGACCTCGACAAAGCGCAGGTGCCCGTCCGCGACGAGCCGCTGCGTGGCGTCCGCAAACCGGACGGTCTGGCGGAGGTTGCGATACCAGTACCCGCCCTCCAGCTCCCCGCCCAGCACCGGCCCGCCGGTCACCGTCGAGTACATGGGGATCACCGCCGCGCGAGGCGCGATCCCGGCCAGCGCCGCCAAGAGCTCCGTCTCCACCGCCTCCACCGCCGCGCTGTGGGACGCGTAGTCCACGCGCACGCGCCGCGCGTACACCTGCGCCGCTGCGAGCTGCTCGAGCAACTCCGTGATCGCCGCCGGCTCACCGGCCACCACCGTCGCCCGCGGGCTGTTGATCGCCGCGATCGCCAGCCGCGCACCGAACGGGGCGAGCTGCGGCGCGAGCGCGTCGGCCCCGAGCTCCACGGCGGCCATCGCGCCGTGGCCGGCGAGTCGTGACAGCGCCCGGCTGCGCAGGGCGATCACCGCCGCTGCATCTTCGAGCGACAGCGCGCCGGCGATGTACGCCGCGGCGATCTCGCCCTGGCTGTGTCCGACCACCGCGTCCGGCTCGATGCCGATCGCGCGCCACATCGACGCGAGCCCGACCATGACCGCGAACAGCGCCGGCTGCACGACGTCGACCCGGTCGAGCGTGGGTGCGCCGGCATCGCCGCGGAGCACCGCGAGCAGCGACCAGGGAACGTGCGGCGCCAGCGCGTGCTCGCAGGCCGCGATCTGATCGCGAAACACCGGCGCGGTATCGAGCAGCGCGCGCGCCATGCCCGGCCATTGCGAGCCCTGGCCGGGGAACACGAACACCACCTTGCCGGGGCTGGTACACCGGCCCACCACTGCATGCGGGGTCGGCCGGTCCTCCGCGACCGCTGCCAGCGTGTCCTGCAGCTCCGCGTGATCGCGCGCGACCAGCACGGCGCGATGCTCCAGCTGCGACCGCGTGGTGGCCAGCGAGTACGCGATGTCGACCAGCGCGAGCTCGGGATGCGCCGCGAGGTGCGCGGAGAGCCGCGCCGCCTGGCCGCGCAGCGCCACCTCGCTCCGGGCCGACACCAGCACCGGCACTGGCACCAGCACCGGCACTGGCACCGGCACTGGCACTGGCACCGGCACCGGCGGCTCGGGGCTCGCCGCGCTCGGGTCGACGCTCGGGGCGACGCTCGGCGCCTCCTCGAGGATCAAGTGCGCGTTCGTGCCGCTGACGCCGAACGACGACACGCCAGCGCGGCGCAGCGAGCCGCCGGATGGCTGCCACGGGCGCGCCTCGGTGAGCAACCGGACCGTGCCCGCCGACCAGTCGACATGCGGCGACGGCTCGTCGGCGTGCAGCATCCGCGGCAGCACGCCGTGGCGCATCGCCAGCACCAGCTTGATCACGCCCGCGACCCCTGCCGCCGCCTGGGGGTGACCCAGGTTGGACTTGATCGAGCCGAGCCACAGCGGCTGCTCCGGGGTGTGCGCGGCGCCGTAGGTCGCGAGCAGCGCCTGCGCCTCGATCGGATCACCGAGCGTGGTCCCCGTACCGTGCGCCTCCACGACGTCGATGTCGTTCGCCGCCAGCCGAGCGTTGCCCAGCGCCTGGCGGATCAAGCGCTGCTGCGCCAGCCCGCTCGGCGCCGTCAGGCCCTGGCTCCTGCCGTCCTGGTTGATCGCCGAGCCGCGGATGACCGCGAGCACCGGGTGCCCGTTGCGCTGCGCATCGGACAGCCGCTCGAGCAGCACGAGCCCGACGCCCTCGCCCCACCCGACGCCGTCGGCGCGCGCCGAGAACGACTTGCACCGGCCATCGGGCGCGAGCCCGCGCTGGCGGGAGAACTCGATGAACACATTCGGGGTCGCCATCACGGTCGCGCCGCCGGCGAGCGCGAGCGTGGCGGCACCGTCGCGCAGCGACTGACACGCGAGGTGGATGGCGACGAGCGAGGAGCTGCACGCCGTGTCGATGGAGATCGCCGGCCCTTGCAGGCCGAGCGTGTACGCGATGCGCCCGGACGCGACGCTCGGCGAGCTGCCGATGCTGATGTGGCCCTCGTGCTCGCTGGCGCAGCGCGCAAGCCGCGCGCCGTAATCGTCGTACATGACGCCGACGAACACCCCGGTGGCGCTGCCCTGCAGCGACGTCGGCGGCAGGCCCGCGCGCTCGAGCGCCTCCCACGCCGTCTCGAGCAGCAGCCGGTGCTGGGGATCGATCGCCAGCGTCTCGCGCGGGCTGATCCCGAAGCACGCCGGATCGAAGTCGGCCGCGTCGTGCAGGAAGCCGCCCTGGCGCGCGTAGCTCTTGCCGCGCGCGTCGGGATCCGGATCGAACAGCGCGTCGACATTCCAGCCGCGATCCGCCGGGAACGGCGAGATCGCATCCCGGCCCTCGGCCACCAGCTGCCACAGCGCCTCGGGCGTGTCGATGCCGCCCGGGAATCGACAGCTCATCGAGACGATCGCGATCGGCTCGTCGTGCCGCGCCTGGGTCGTCGGGAGCGCGGCGAGGGTCGGGTCAGGCGAAGGGTCAGGCGAAGGCTCGCCGGACAGCGCGCTGGCGAGCAGCTTGGCGAGCGCCGCCGGCGTCGGGTAGTCGAACAGCAGCGTGACAGGCAGGTGCAGCCCGGTGGCCTCGGCCAGCCGGTTGCGCAAGAGGACCGCCTTCAGCGAATCGAGCCCGAGCTCCTGGAGCGGGCGATCGGGCTGCACCGCCTCCGGGCGCTCGCCGAGCACGGCGGTCGCGTCGGCGCGCACGAGCTCGAGCAACGCGCGTTCGCGCTCCTCGGTGGCTCCGGGTCGGCGCTCGCGCCGCACCCCCGCGACCGCCGGCCGCTTCGCGCCGGCCGGCTCGCTCGGGGCGCCGCCCGGCGCGGGGTCGAGCCAGTGGCGCGCGCGCTGGAACGGATACGTCGGCAGCGCGACGCGCCGGCCGCCCGCGGGGAACACGGCCCTCCAGTCGATGATCGCGCCGCGCGTCCACATCCCACCCAGCTCGCCGAGGATCGCCTCGGGATCGGCGCGGTCTGGATCGAGCTCGAGCATCGTCACGCCGGCCGGCATGGCGGGCGCCCGGTACGCCGTGTCCTGGCCGCGGACCATGCGCGAAACCTCGCCCAAGGACAGCGCGCCGACGAGGGCGCCCGCGACGAGCGCGCCGGCGCCATCGCCGCTCGCGCCCACGGGCACGACGCCGAACGATCGCCACAGCGCGGCGAGCGCCCACTGCTGCGCGAGCAGCACCGGCAGCGCGGCCGCCTCGGCGAGCGCCTTGCGGTACACCGGCCACTGCGCGCCGAGCGCGTGAGCCACCGGCGCTTTGGCCCCCTGCGCCCCGCGCAGCGCGAAGCCGATCCGCGGCGGCGGCCCGGCCTCGCCGCGCAGAACGCCGGCGGCGAGCTCGCCGCGCGCGGCGTGCTCGAGCGCGGACACCAGCGCGGCGCTCGAGGTGGCCGCGATCGCGAGCCGGTGCTCGAGCGCGGCGCGGGTGGTCGCCGCGCTGTACGCCAGATCGCCGAGCGGTAAGCCGAGCGGCAGGTCTGCGTGCTCGGCGACGAACGCGCGCAGGCGCTCCGCGGCGGCGGCGAGCGCGGCGGGCGTCCGGGCGGAGACCACGACGAGCTCGGCGCCGCGCGTCGGGGCCGGCGCGCGCGCTGGGGCCGGCGCCTCCTCGACGATCACGTGCGCGTTGGTCCCGCCCATGCCGAACGAGCTGACGCCCGCGCGGCGCGGCGCGCCCTGCCGCGGCCACGGCCGCAGCCGATCGACGACGTAGAACGGCGTGCGCTCGAGCTCGAGGTCGGCGCTCGCGCGCTGGAAGTGAAGCGTCGGGGGCAGCTCGCGCGCCTCGAGTGCGAGCACGGTCTTGATCAGCGCGGTGACGCCGGCCGCGGCCTCGAGGTGACCGACGTTGGTCTTGACCGCGCCGATGCCGCACGTGCCCGTCGCCACGCCGTCGAAGGCCTGGGCCATCGCGCGGAGCTCGGTCTCGTCGCTGAGCGGTGTGCCGGCGCCCTGGCACTCGACATAGCCGATCGTCGCCGGATCGACGCCCGCCACCCCGAGCGCCTCGGCGATCACCGCCGCCTGACCGTCGACGTCTGGCGCCGTGAACCCGAGCTTGCGCGCGCCGTCGTTGTTGATCGCCGAGCCGCGAATGACCGCGCGGATCCGGTCGCCGTCGGCCAGCGCGCGGCGCAGCGACTTGAGGGCGACGATGCCGGCGCCGTTGCCGTACACGGTGCCGCGCGCGCCGGCATCGAAGGCGCGGCAGTGGCCGTCGGGGCTGCCGAGCCCGCCCTCCTCGTGGAGGTACCCGGCGCGCTGCGGCAGCCGGATGGTGACGCCGCCGGCGAGCGCGAGGTCTGACGTTCCGTCGAGCACGCTCTGACACGCGAGGTGCACCGCGACGAGCGAGGTCGCGCACGCGGTCTGTACCGTGAGGCACGGGCCCCGCAGGTTCAGCTTGTGCGCGATCCGTGACGCCAGGTAGTCGCGGTCGTTGCTGATCAGGTGCAAGAGCGACTCGATCGACAGCGAGAACCCGTTGGCGCGGTCGGCCTGCCGGAGGTACGTGCTGGCGCTCGACCCGGCGAACACGCCGATCGAGTCGGGGAACGTAAGCGGATCGTAGCCCGCGTCTTCGAGCACCTCCCACGCGCACTCGAGCAGCACGCGGTGCTGCGGATCGAGCAAGGCGGCGTCGCGCGGCCCAAGCCCGAAGAAGCCGGCGTCGAACAGCTCCACGCCGTCGAGGAACGCGCCCGCCTTGACGTAGCGCGGATCGCGCAAGAGCGCCGGATCGACGCCGCTCGCGAGCAGGTCGGCGTCGTCGGTCGGCGTGATCGACTCGACCCCGGCGCGCAGGTTCTGCCAGAACGCGCCGAGATCGGCCGCGCCCGGGAGCCGCGCGGCCATGCCAATGATGGCGACGCCAGTGTCAAGGAGCTCGGTGTCCTCGTCGGGGGTGGAGGCCGTCCGGATCATGGCTTCCTCTGGGCGCGCGCCGCGCGCCGGGCCGCGCCGCGCTCCTTGCCGCGCTCCTTGCCGGCGTTCGCGTCGCCCGGCGCATCGGCCTCACGCAGGTGCGCCGCGAGCTCGCTCACCGTCGGATGCCGATACACGTCCGTGATCCGGATCTCGACGGCGAGGTCGCGGCGCAGCCTGCCGGTGAGCTGGACGACGTGCCGGGAGTTCGCGCCCAGCGCGGTGAAGTCGTGCTGGGTGCTGACGCGCTCCACCTCCAGGATCTCCGCGAGGATCGTCGCGATCGTCGCCTCGAGCTCGTCGCTCGGCGGGACGAACACCGCCGGCGCGGCGCTCTCGTCGGCGAGCCTGGCGAGCGCCTTGCGATCGATCTTGCCGTTCGCGGTCACCGGCAGCGCGTCACGGACGATCACGCGCGGGATCATGTGGCCCGGTAGCTTGGCCTCGAGGTAACGCACGAGCTGCTCGTCGAGCGCGTAGCCGACGTCGTCCGCGACCAGCGTCGTCGCGGCCACCGCCGAGATCGGCCCACCCAGCATCGAGTGGACGAGCAGGTCGTCGGGATCGAGCTCGAGCAGGCGGCGCAGCGGCTCCACGTCGGTGAGCCCGCCTATCGGGCACAGACCGATCCCGAGCGGCTGCGCCTGGGTCATCAGGAGCTGGCCGATGTAGCCCGCCTCGATCAGGCAGAACTCTCTCGCGGTCGCGCCGTAGAGCGGCGCGACCGCGCTCATCCGGCCGATCAGGAACAGCGAGAACGCGGCGCCGTCGAACACCGGCTGGTTCGCCGGCGTGTGGAGGTGGCGCCCGAGCTCGTCGGCGCTCCCCATGCGGATCAGGTGGTGCTGGTCGGGCTGGTAATAGTAGAGGCCCTCCGGGAGGCCCGTGACCCGGTCCGGCTGGACGTGGATGTAGACCTGCACCGGATAGAGCCCGCCGCCCGAGGGATAGCGGTACTTCGGTAGCCCGTGGGCGTCGATCGACATCAGCTCGGCGAGCAGCCGCGCGAGGAGGTCGCGGCCGAGCGGCCTGCTCTCGAACGTGCGGTGGCTGCTCCGCGCCGCGTAGCGATCGAGGACCGCCTGCGTGACCTCCGGCCGCGGAAGCTCGAACACCTCGCGTCCCGGCTCGACCCGGCGGACGCCGTGGCGGCGCAGCTTGAACTCGATCCGCGCCAGCGGATCGGTGACGACCGCCGAGCCAGGGGCCACGTCGAGCAGCGCCGGGGCTGCCGGGCTCGAGGCCGCCGGGCTCGAGGCCGCCGGGGTCGGCACCACGTACGCGATCAGCCGGCGGATGCCGCCCGCGCCGGTGGCGACCAGCGCGACCGCGCTCTGCACCGCCGGGTGCTGCGCGAGCGTGGCCTCGATCTCGCCGAGCTCGATCCGGTGGCCCTGGATCTTCACCTGGAGGTCCTCGCGGCCGAGGAACTCGATCGTGCCGTCGGGCAGGTAGCGCCCCAGATCGCCGCTGCGATACAGGCGCTCGCCCGTGCGCGGGTGAGTGATGAAGCTCGCGCGGGTGCGCTCCTCGTCGCGCCAGTAGCCGCGCGCGAGCCCCACGCCGCCGATGTACATCTGGCCCGCCACCCACGTCGGGCACGGCTCGAGCGCCTCGTTGAGGATGTGGTACTGCGCGTTCGCCATCGGCCGGCCGTACGGGATGCTCCGCCACGCCGGATCGACCGCCTGGATCGGGAAGCAGATGTCCCAGACCGTCGTCTCCGTCGGGCCGCCTGCGCCGATCACCCGCGCGGTCGGGCACAGCGCCGCGATCCGCCCCGGCAGGGTGACCGGGATCCAGTCGCCCGAGTGGATCACGAGCCGGAGCGACGGCGCGAGCCGGCCGGCCTCGGGCTCGAGCGCGTCCGCCATCATCTCCATGAACGCCGGCACCGAGTTCCACAGCGTGACGCCCTCACGCGCGATCAGCTCCGCCCAGTGGCGGGGCTCGCGCGCCAGGTCGGCGTCGGGGATCACGACGGCGCCGCCCGCGGCGACCATGCCGAACAGATCGTAGACCGAGAGATCGTGGTGGAGGTTCGTGAGCGCGATCGCGCGATCCGCAGGGCCGACCTCGAACCGCCGGTTGACGTCGAGGATGCGGTTCACGACGCTGCGATGCTCGATCATCACGCCCTTGGGGAGCCCGGTCGATCCCGACGTGTAGAGCACGTACGCGAGATCGTCCGGGCGCGGCGCCGCGGCCGGCGCCCGCGTGTCGGGCGCGCTGCCATCGAGCGCCAGCGGAAGCTCGCCGACGATCAGCCGCTCGACTCCGGCGGGCCAGTCGATCGCCGCGTCGAGGTGGCGCTGGGTCAGCGCGATCTTGACCTCGCCCTGCGCGAGCAGGTAGCGGATGCGCTCCGCCGGCAGCGACGGATCGACGGGCAGGTACGCGGCTGCGGCGGCGTGCGCGCCGTGCACCGCGACCACCTGCTCCCAGCCCTTGTCCATGACCACCGCGACCAGCGTGCCCTGGCATCCGCGCTCCGCGAGGCGGTGCCCGAGGTGGTTGGCGCGGCGTGCCAGCTCCCGGTACGTGAGCGTGCGCGCCGATGAGATCACCGCGGGGTGGTCCGGCCGCGCGGCCGCCTGCTCGGCGAGCAGCGCCGGCAACGCCACGTCGCGGAGCGGCACCGCCGTCGCGTTGGCCGCGGCGCGCGCGGCCTTTTGCTCTGCCGGCAGCGCGATGCGGCGGATCGCCCGCCGCGTCCACTGCTCGGGGTCGGCGGCGAGCGCCTGGATCAGCCCGGCGTAGGCCGCGAACATGTCGTCGAGCACGCCGGCGGGGAACAGCTCGTCGACGCAGTCCCACGAGAAGTTGAGCGAGCCGTCCTCCGGCTGGAACACCTGGAAGTCGATCCAGACCTGCGGCGTCTGGGAGATGAAGTACTCGATCGTGCCAAGCGGCCCGGCCGAGAATGGCCGGATGCCACGGCCGCCGACCCCGAGCAGGCTGGTGAACACGATCGGCATCGCCGCGCGCCGGCTGTCCTGATCGCGCGGCAGCGCGCGCAGCACCTGGATCCCGCTGACGTGGCGGTGCTCGAGCTGGTTGAGCAGCTGGTCTTGGAGCTGCCGGCCGCGCAGGACGAACGTCTCCTCGCGGGTGCAATCGATGTCGAGCAGGAGCAGCGACGTGAAGTCGCCGGCGAGCCGCTCGATCTCGGGGTGGAACGGCAGCCGGTTGAACACCGTGACGTTGAGTGTGAACCGCGGCGACCGACCCCACGTGGCGAGCACCTCGGCGAACGCCGACATCAGGATCGTCGACGGGCTGAGGCCCTCCCGGGCGGCGCGCGCCTGGACCTGGGTCCACTCGGAGGAGGACAGGCGCGCGGCCCGGCGGACGAACCGCGTCTGCGTCAGCGCGGACGGGCTGATCGCGAGCGGGAGGTCGGGCGGTGGCGGGAGCTCCCGGGCGCGCTGTGTCAGGTACGCGAACGAGCGCCGGTACATCTCGGAGTCGCGCAGCGCCAGGTCCGCGAACACGTAGTCGCGGTAGGACAGCTCGAGCGGCGGCAGCGGCCGGTCGGGCTCGGCGTAGCACCGGGCCCAGTCGTCGAGCACGATCATGGTGCTCGCGCCGTCGAAGAGCAGCAGATCGAGCGAGAAGTGGATCCGCGTCCGCTCGTCGTCGAGTCGCGTGACCCGGACGTCGAACAGCGGCCAGTGCTCGGTCGAGAACACCTGGTGGGACAGCTCGGCGCGCGTCGCCGCGAGGTGCGCGTCGATCTCGGCCTGGGGCCGGCCGCGCAGGTCGGCGCGCGCGATCACGAAGTGCGGGACCTCGGCGAGGATCCGCTGCCGACCGTCGGGGAGCAGGATCGCGCGCAGCATGTCGTGGCGGGCGACGACCTGCTGCCATGCTCGATCGAGCCGATCGAGGTCGAGCTTTTGGCCGTCGAACTCGAGGTAGGCGTGGACCGAGACGTCGCCCTGCTCGAACACGCCGCTGCGGCCGATCCAGTACGCCTGCTGGATGTCAGTCAGCGGGAACGGCTCGTGGAGGTTTTGTCGATCGGGGGTGATCTGCGGCAGCTCCTCGGTGGGGGCAGCCGTCTCCTGGAGGAACGCCAGGAGCTCGGCCTTGCGCTCGGCGAGCGCGCCGCGCAGGTCCGGTGTGAGCGCGCCCCGGGGGGCGCGGACGTCTAGGTTGCCGTCGACCGCCGAGATCTGGATGCCGCGCTGCGAGAGCTCCGTGAGAAACGCCAGCAATGTCACAGTCGAAACTCCTCCCAGTCACCTGGTGCCTGGGCCGAGGGGGGGGGCGGAAGCGCGCCGTGCGCGACGAGCTGCGCGACGAGCAAGCTGCCGAGCTCGGCCGCACTCGCCGCGCCGAGCAGGTGAGCCAGCGCGACCTTGATGCCGAGCTGCGTCGAGAGGCGCTTGCGCACGTCGATCGCCCTCAGCGAGTCGAGGCCGAGTTCTTGGATCGGGCGGTCGGCGGGGAGGTGCGCGCCGCCCGCCACGCCGAGCACGGCCGCGACCTCATCCTGGACCAGCTGCGTGAGCACACCGCAGCGCTCGCCGTCGGACAGCGCGGCCAGGCGCGCGAGGTCGAGCGGGGCGGCGCCTACCGGCGGCCCGCTGGGCACGGTGACCGCGGCCGCGAGGTCGCCAGCGGCGCCGGCGGTGGCGCTCGCGTCCTCGGCGAGCGCCACGCGCGCGGGATCCGCCGGCGCCGCGGCGAGGTCGGCGCCTTGCGCGAGTAGCGCCGCGCGATCGACCTTGCCATTGGACGAGAGCGGCAGCGCGGACAGGATCTGCAGTTGCGCGGGCACCATGTAGCCGGGCAGCCGCGCGGCGAGCCAGCGCCGCACCTCCTCGGTGACGAGCCCCTCTTCGCTGCTTGGCTCCACGTAGGCGACGAGCCGCCGCGCGTGGCGATCGCCCTGGGTATCGACGAGCGCGCGCTTGATCTGCGGATGCTGGAGCAGGTGGTGCTCGATCTCGCCGAGCTCGATCCGGTGGCCGCCGACCTTGACCTGGTGGTCCTGGCGGCCGAGGAACTCGATCGTGCCTTCCGGCTGCCAGCGTCCCAGATCGCCGGTCCGGTACAGCCGCTCGCCCGTCATCGGGTGCGTGATGAAGCGCTCCGCGGTCTGCGCCGGATCGCCGTAGTAACCGCGCGCCAGGCCGATGCCGCCGATGTAGAGCTCGCCGGTCACGCCGACCGGGCGCGGGCGCAAGCACTCGTCCAGCACGTGGAACGTCTGGTTCCGCATCGGGCGGCCGTACGGGATGCTCGTCCAGCGCGGATCGACGTGGTCGATCGGATACCAGATCGACCAGATCGATGCCTCGGTCGCGCCGCCGAGGCTGACCACCCGGCAGCCGGGCGCCCGGGCGCGCACGCGATCGGGCAACGTCACCGGGATCCAATCACCTGACAAGAGCGCGAGCCGCAGCGAGCCGGGCAGGGCCTCGTCGTACGAGACAATCATCTCGAGGAGCGCCGGCACCGAGTTCCAGATCGTCACGCCCTCATCTCTGAGCCACCGAAGCCAGCGTTCGGGATCGCGCAGCGCTCCCGGCTCGGGGAGCACGAGCGTGCCGCCCGCGCCGAGCACGCCGAACACGTCCCACACCGACAGGTCGAACGACAGCGACGAGAGCCCGAACACGCGATCGGCGGGCCCCACGCCGTACTGCTCGTTGACGTCGCGGATCGTGTTGAGCGCGCTGCGATGCTCGATCGCGACCCCCTTGGGGCGGCCCGTCGATCCGGACGTGAAGATCACGTACGCCAGATCGTCCGGCGCGCGCAGCGGGGCGAGCGGACCTGTGTCGTGCGCGGTCCACGGCTCGTCGTCGGCGATCGTGATCACCGTGATGCCCGGCGGCCACTCGGATGCGGCGTGGCGCCGCTGCGTCAGCACGACGCGTACCTGGCCCTGCGCGAGCAGCTCGTCGCGTCGCATCGCCGGCAGGTCCGCCGCGATCGGCAGGTACGCGCCCCCGCCGTGGAGCACGCCGAGCACGCTGACGACCTGCTCCCAGCCCTTGTCCATCACGATCGCGACCAGCTCGTCCCGCCCGACCTCGCGGGCGCGGAGCTCACGGCCGAGGCGGCGCGCGAGGCCGACGAGCTCGCGATACGTGAGCCGGCGCTCGGCAGAGACGACCGCGATCGCGTCGGGCCGGAGCCTGGCCTGCGCCTCGACCGGCTCGTGGAGCATGCCCTCCCAGGTGGGATCGGTCGCGGCGGGGCCGGCCGTCGCGTTGATCGCGGCGAAGCGGTCGAGCTGGTGCTTGGGGGTCGCCACCAGGTCCGGCCGCGTCCACGCCTCGTCGCTCGCCGCCAGCGCGCGGAGCAGATCGGCGTACGCATCGATCATCGTGTCGATCATCCCGGCGGGGAACAGGCCTGTGACGACGTCCCAGGTGACGCGCAGCTCGCCGTGCGACTCGCGCACCTGATGATCGAGCCAGACCTGCGGTGTCTGGGTGATGATGTACGGCTCGCGGAGGAGCTCGACGCCGGGCAAGCCCTGATCGCCGAACAGCTCGCCGAACCCGAGGCCGCTGGTGAGCACGACCGGGAACCGCGCGTGCTGGGGCCCCTGCTTGCGCGCGAGCTCGCGCATCACGTCCACGCCGCTGACCAGCGAGTGGTCCAGGCTCTCGAGCAGCTGGTGCTGGTGCCGGCGCGCCCGCGCCGCGAAGCTCGGGCCGCCGGTGAGATCGATCTCGATGAGCAGCGTCGACGTGAAGTCGCCGACGATCTGGCCCATCTCGTCGTGCACCGACGGCCGGTTGAAGAACGTGAGGTTGAGGGTGAAGCGCGGCGCGCGGCTGTAGGCGCCGAGCACCTCGCCGAACGCGGCGAGCACGATGTTCGACGGCGTCAGCCCATACTGCGTCGCGCGTGCCTTGAGTGCGCGGTAGGTCGCGGGATCGAGCCGGCGCTCGTGGTGCTCGAAGCGCGGCACGCCGATCGCCTTGGGTAGCACCGCGAGCGGCAGCTCCGGCCCGGGCGGCAGCGTACCCGCCCGACCACGCCAGTACGCCCAGTCGCGCTGGCCGCGCTCCCCTTGCAGGGCCGTGATCGACCAGCGGACGTAGTCCCGGAACGTGAGCGTCAGCGGTGCGAGCAGGGTGGCCTCATCGGCGTAGCAGCGCAAAACCTCCTGCATGACGATCTGGATGCTGCGCAGATCGACGATCATGAGGTCGATCCCGCAGAACAGCCGGACCACCCCGTCGCCGAGGTGCGCGGCGCGCAGCTCGAACAACGGCCAGCGATCTGCCGGCAGCACGCGATGCGACATCGCGGCGCGCAGCTCGGTGAGCCAGGCTTCCCCCGGCCGGTCGACGATCTCGATCGTGAACCACGGCACGTCGGCGAGCACGCGCTGCTGCTGGTCGTCGGCGTCGAACACCACGCGCAGCATGTCGTGCCGCGCGATCACCTTGTTGAGGGCGCGCTCGAGGCGCGCCACGTCGAGCCCGCGCAGATCGATCTCGCCGTACCCGTGACAGGCGACCCCTCCGAGCTCGTAGAACGAGCCGCGACCGAGCCAGTATGCGAGCTGGATGGGCGCGAGCTCGAACGGCTGGTGCCGGCCGTCGGGCGCGAGCTCGACCGGCGGCAAGCCCGCCACCTCGTCGATGGCCATCGGGCTACCCGCTGGCTCGGCCTCCCCCGCGCGCGAGCGCTCGAACAGCCGGCGCTCGAGCACGCCGGCCAGCGCGGGGAGCGCAGCGCGCTCGAACAGCAGCGTGGATGGAAGCCGCAAGCCGGTCGCGGTCGCGAGTCGATTGATGATCTCGAGCGCCGTCAGTGAGTCGAGGCCGAGCTGCGCGAGCGGGCGCTCGGACAACAGCGTGCTCGAGTCGGTGATGCCCAGCACGGCCGCGACCTCGCCGCGTACCAGCTCGAGTAGCGCTTGCTCGCGGTCCGCTGCCGGCAGCGCGCCGAGCCGCTGCCGGAGCGAGGCGGCCCCTGGGGCCTGGGCTGCCAGCATTCGGCTCGCGGCACCCCGGACCAGTCCGGGAAGCATCAGCGGTACGCCCGACAGCGACGCGCCGGGCCGGGGCGACCGTGCGCCGTGCACTTGCTCTGCGGAGGCCGGCCGGATGACCAGCATCTCGATCTGCGCCAGCGGTTCGCCCGCGTCATCGGCGATCGCGAGCGAGATCGTTCCGGCCACGGCGCCGCGCCCGAACCGCACGCGCAGCGCCGACGCGCCCACTGCGCGCAGCGACACGCCGTCGAGCGAGAACATGAGCGCGATCTCCGCGAGCTCGCCCCGGCTCTCCGCCATCAGCGCGTGCAGCGCCGCGTCGAGCAGGGCCGGGTGCAGCGCGAAGCAGTGCGCGTCCTCGGCCGTCGCGGCCGGGAGCACGGCTTCCGCGAACAGCTCCTCGCCGCGTTGCCAGACCTCGCGCAGCCCCTGGAACCCCGCGCCGAAGGAGAGCCCCGCCTCGGCCAGCCGCGGGTAGAACCCATCGAGCGGAAGCGCGGTGGCCCCCGGCGGCGGCCATGCGCGCAGCTCGCGCCCCATCGCCGTCACCTCGGCCGGCACACCGGGCGCGAGCGTCCCGCTGACGTGTCGCGTCCACGTTGCCCCCACCGGCGCGTCCTCGGCGCGCGCGTGGATCGCGAGCGCGCGCCGCCCTGTCGCGTCGGGCGCGCCGACCCAGACCTGCACGTGCACGCCGCCCTGGGCGGGGATCGCCAGCGCGGCCTCCACCACCAGCTCGTCGACCCGCGCGAGCCCGGTGCGATGCGCCGCCACCAGCGCCAGCTCGAGGAACACGGTGCCTGCCAGGATCACCGTGCCGAACACCGCGTGGTCGGCCAGCCAGGGCTGCTCGGCCAAGCACAGCCGGCCGGTGAACACGACCTCATCGCGGCCGGCCAGCGGGACCGCGGCGCCGAGCAGCGGATGGTCCGCCGGTGCCAGTCCCGCCGCTGCCACATCGGTGCTCCGCGCCTTCGGCGCGTCGAGCCAGAACCGCTGGCGCTGGAACGCGTAGGTCGGCAAGTCGACCCGTCGCGGCCGCGGCGGCCCACCCAGGCCGGCGCCCACCGCCTCGGCGAGCAGGTCGAAGCACGCGCTCCAGTCGACACGCTGTCCGCGGGTGTGCAGCTCACCGAGCGACAGCAGGAACCGCGCGAGCTCGTCCTCGTCGCGCCGCAGCGTGCCCACCACCGTCGCGCTCGGGGACGGCGCGAGCCCCACCCCCGAGGACTCCTCCGCGCGCACCACGACCTCGGTCAACGCCATCGCGAGCACCGGATGCGGACTGACCTCGACGAAGCAGCGATAGCCGTCGGCCAAGAGCCGCTCCGCGGCGTCCGCAAACCGGACGGTGTGCCGGAGGTTGCGATACCAGTACCCGCCGTCCAGCTCGGTCCCCGCTATCGGCTCCCCGCTCACCGTCGAATAGAACGGGATCGCTGTGGTTCGCGGCAAAAGGCCCGCCAGCGCGCCCTCGAGCTCGGTCCGCGCCGCCTCGACCTGCGTGTTGTGCGACGCGTAGTCGACGCGGACCTTGCGCGCGAAGATCTGCGCCGCCCCCAGCGCCGCGACCAGGGCGTCGATCGCCGCCGGCTCGCCGGCGACCACCGTGGCGGTCGGGCTGTTGATCGCCGCGATCGTCACCCTCGCGCCGAACGGCGCGAGGTGGGGCGCCAGCGCGCCCGCGCCGAGCTCCACCGCGGCCATCGCGCCGTGACCGGCCAGCCCGGTCAGCGCCCGGCTGCGCAGCGCGACTACTGCCGCGGCGTCTTCGAGCGATAACGCGCCGGCCACGCAGGCCGCCGCGATCTCACCTTGGCTGTGGCCGACCACCGCATCGGGCTCGACGCCCATCGCGCGCCACAGCGCGGCCAGCCCGACCATCACCGCGAACAGGGTAGGCTGCACGACATCGACCCGCTCGAGCGGGGGCGCGCCCGGCTCGCCGCGGAGCACCGCGAGAAGCGACCAGTTGACGTGGGGCGAGAGCGCGCGCTCGCAGGCCGCGAGCTGGTCGCGGAACACCGGCGCGGTGTCGAGCAGCGAGCGCGCCATGCCCGGCCATTGCGAGCCCTGGCCGGGGAACACGAACACCAGCTTGCCCTCGCCAGCGCGCTGGCCCAGCACCACGCTCGGCGCCGGCCGCCCCTGCGCGACCGCGTCGAGCGCCCCGAGCAGCACCTCCCGATCCGCTGCGATCAGCGCGGCGCGATGCTCGAATTGCGAGCGCGTGGTGGCGAGCGCGTAGGCGACGTCGGCCAGCGTGATCTCCGGGCGCGCCACGAGGTGATCCCGCAGCCGCGCGGCCTGAGCGCGCAGCGCGGCCTCGCTTCGTGCCGACACTAGCACCGGCACCGGCACCACCGCCGGCCGCTCGACCGGTGCAGCGATCGTCGCCGGCACGCCCAGGCCGTGCAGCGCCGCCGCCGTCTCGCGCAGCACGCGGCGCCCGTCCTCGCCCCGGCGCCCCGAGGCGAGCACCACGCCGCCAGCGCCCGCGCGGCGCAGGTTCGCCTCGATCGAGTGCGCGGTGATCGGGTGCGGCCCCACGTCGATGAACACCCGGTGGCCGCGGCCGATCAAGAGGTCGATCGCCCGCGAGAAGAAGGCCGGCTCGCTGAAGTTCCGCACCCAGTGCGCCGGATCGAGCGCCTCGCCGGCGAGCTCCGCGCCCGAAACCTCCGAGATCAGCGGCACGCGCCCGCGCCGCGGCCGGATCCCCTGCAGCGCCTCGAGCAGCTCGCCTCGCACGCCGGCTACCAGCGGCGAGTGCGGGCCCGCGTCGATGCTCACCGGCCGGCAGAACACGCCGCGCGCTTCCAGCACCTCGAGGAGCTCGGCGAGCGCGCGCGGCTCGCCCGCCACCACCGTGCCCACGGCGCTGTCCTCGATCGCGCGATACACCCGGCCCTGCCAGCCCGCGAGCGCGCGCTCGGCCTCGTCCCAGGGCAGCCCCACGAACGCCATCCCGCTCTGCCCCGCGCACCGGGCCACGAGCCGCCCGTAGGCGCAGATGATGCGCATCGCGTCGTCAAGGTCGAGCGCGCCCGCCACGTGCGCCGCCGCGATCTCGCCCGTGCTGTGCCCCACCACCGCCGCCGGCTCGACGCCCAGCGAGCGCCACCACGCCGCGGTCGCGATGTCGAACGCGATGATCGCCGGCAGGCTCACCGCGATCTCGTCCAGCCGCGTCGCGTCCTCCGGCGCGGCGAGCTCGGCCACCAGCGACCAGCCCGCGTAGCGGCGGATGTGCCGATCGCAAGCTTCGATCGCCGCGCGGAACACCGGCTCTCCATGGAGCAGGCTCCGCGCCATGCCCGGCCACTGCGCCCCCTGCCCGGGGAACACGAATACGACGCCGCCCGGCGGCCCCGCGCCGCGAGCGGTGTCCGCTGCGTTGCTCGTCGGCTCGACGTGCGGCGCGGCGCCCGCCACCGGTGCCGGCCACTCCTCCAGCACCGCGTGGCAGTTCGTCCCTCCGAGGCCGAACGAGCTCACGCCCGCTGTGAGCGCGCGCTCCGGCGCCGGCCACGGCCGCGCCGCCGTCGGCACCGCCAGCCCCAGCTCCGCCAGCGGCGCGTGCGGGTTCGGCGACTCGAAGTTGAGGCTCGGCGGCACGACGCGATGCTCGATCGCGAGCGCCGCCTTGATCAGCCCCACCATCCCCGCCGCCCCCTCGAGGTGGCCCACGTTGGTCTTCACGGATCCGACGAGGAGCGGCGCCTCCGCCGGCCGGCCCGCGCCCAGCACCGCGCCCAGCGCCCGCGCCTCGATCGGATCGCCCAGCGGCGTCGCCGTGCCGTGCGCCTCCACGTACTGCACCGCGTCCGGCCGCACCCCCGCGCGCCCGTAGGCCTGCCGCAGCACCGCCTCCTGCGCCGCGCGGCTCGGCGCGGTCATCCCGTTGCTCGCGCCGTCGTTGTTGACCGCCGAGCCGCGGATCACGGCGTGGATCCGATCGCCGTCGGCGATCGCGCGCGACAGCGTCTTCAGCACCACCACACCGCCGCCCTCGCCGCGCACGTAGCCGCTCGCCCGCGCGTCGAACGTGTAGCAGCGCCCATCCGGCGACAGCGCACCGATCCGCGCCACCGCGAGCGCGCTCTCCGGCAGCACGTTGAGGTTCACCGCGCCCGCGAGCGCCACCTGCGACTCCCCGCGGCGCACGCTGTCGCACGCGAGGTGCACGACCACCAGGCCCGACGAGGACGCCGAGTCGATCGTCAGGCTCGGGCCTTCGAGCCCCAGGACATAGGAGATCCGATTGGCAATGATGCTGTGATGGACTCCCGTACACGCATACGGGCCCAGCCCGTCCGGCGAGCCGCGATAGACCAGTGCACTGTAATCAGACCAGATCGCGCCTGCGAATACTCCCGTCCTGCTGCCCCGCAGCGACTCCGGCCGGAGCCCCGCCTCCTCGAGCGCCTCCCAGCACAGCTCCAGCATCAGCCGCTGCTGCGGATCCATCGCCGCCGCCTCGCGCGGCGAGATCCCGAAGAACAGCGGGTCAAACTCGTCGATGCGCGGCAGGAACCCCCCGCGCCCGACCTTCGCCCGCTCCTCGGGCGTCGCGCCGTGCGCGCGCAGGACCTCGTCCCAGCCGCGATCCGCTGGGACCTCCGAGATCGCGTCCCGGCCGTCGCGGAGCAGCTGCCAGAACGCGTCCACGCTAGGCGCGCCGGGGAGCCGGCAGGCCATGCCCACGATCGCAATCGGCTCCTCTGCGCCCTGCGAACGGCCCGGCTCCTCCGGTGTCGCGGGTGTCGCGGGCGCCCTGGAATCGCGCTCGCCGGCGAGGTGCGCGGCCAGCGCCGCGATCGTCGGGTACTCCCAGATCAGCGTAGGCGAGAGCGTTTGGCTCACCTCACGGGAGAGCTCGGCGACGAGCCGGAGCGCGCCCAGCGAGTCGAGGCCATGATGGTAGAAGCGCTGCCGGACATCGATCTGTTGCGGCTCCAGTGCATACGCCGCCGAGAGATACGAGACGAGCCAGGCCTGGAGCTGTGGAGCTGTAGATACACCCATACGACGATCAGGCAGCCAACGAACACCCCGTTGGCGCGAGGCCCACCAAGCTGCCCCCTTCTCCGCGCGTTAGCAACGGCGCAGAGTGAGAATTTGGGAATCCAGCGTCAGCGCCATCTCCCGGAAGGACGCCATCGGTTACACCGGGGTGCCTCATCGCAGAGGAGGCTTCAGGCCCGGCGAGAGACGTGCCCGATAAATTCGGACGACAACAAATCGATGAGCCCTACGACTCATTGGCTGACTGACTGACTACGACGGGCCGCCGCTGGGCGCGGGACCGCCGGTGCCGCTGCCCCCGCGAGGGGCCGGTCCGCCCGGCGGTCGGGCCGCGCTGTGTCGCTGCGCCGTCACCGCCGTGTCACCGAACGCAGCGGAAGCCGACGTCTGGCGCCGGCTCCGTCTCGAACGAGCGGTGCTCAGGCGCCGCCGGCTGATCGAGCGCCTCGCGATAGCGGCCGCCGCGGACGAACTGACCGCCGTACCCGGGTGTCGCCATCCACTCCCACACGACGCCCGCGCCGAGCCGCTCCGCGCCGAGCGCCGCCACGGCGGCCTCCCGCTCGGCTTCCGTCGGCAGCCGCTTGCCGGCCCACGCCGTGTACGCGCTGGCGTCGGCGAACGACACGGACGTCGCGGGCACGTCGTCGCGCGGCGCGCCGGCGAACGCGCGGCCCGTCGCGATCGCGAACCGCGCGAGCTCCGCGGCCGAGACCGGCCGGGCGTCGATCAAGAGCGCGCCGTGCGCGTCATCGGCCGGCGCGTCGCGATCGCGTCGAGCTCCGGCGGTAGGGCGGGCGGCACCGCGCGCCACAGCCCGACGAGCTCCGCGGCGATCGCCAGCGCGCCCTCCACAGGCAGCTGCTCGAGGCGGGCGCGCAGCGCCTCGAGCGCCGCCTCGAGCGCGACGCCGACGCGCTCCTCCTCGACGAGCGCGTGCGCGAGCCCGTCGCGCCCGAACACGTGCAGTAGCTCGGTCCCCGGCGCGGATCATCGCCTTGATCGCCCGCGGTCGCCCTTTGCCTGGTGAGGCCGGCTAACGCAGGCGCGTCTCACGTGCGGCCCGGTGTTCGGCGACGGGCTTGGGCCAGGGCGCTCCGCTCTCCCGTGTGATGCCCGGCGCGGAGCTGGTCGCGATCCTGCGACGCGAGCTGCTCGGGGCGTGACGTCGTTCTGCGAAGCTGGGCGGTACCGTGCCGATCACAACCCCGACCGGGATTGGCCCCACCCCGACAGTCGGGGTTGCTTCGGGTTTCGCAGCTTCTGCGGCCAAGATGGCTATGTAAAACTTGCCTCGTTTGTGAGATTCGAGAGGGGCAAGTTACCTAGTACGCTTGGACGGTCACCCACACTTCGGTGCCGACCGTGTACACCACGGCGGCGCCGGCGTTGCCGGGGAGCGCGGCCACGATTGGCGATCCACCCGTGACATCGATCGGCCGGAACGCGTCGAACGTCGTCGCACCGGCTGCGAGGCGATCGAGCTGCACGCCACCGCCGTCGAGCTGCGACGCGACGAACGCGTTACCTGCATCATCGGCCGCCACGGATCGGGTCTGAGGCGTGAATACCACCGGCAGGCCAGCGACTTCGGTCGACGTCGACGGAGCGTTGGCCGGGATGATGAACAGGGACGTGGAGAAGAAGAGGGTGCCAGACACGAAGATCTGGCCATTGCCGATCGCCCAGTCGGAGAAGAACTCCGCGCCCGGCGGGTTGACCTCGGCTGCGAACGACACACCGGCATCGCTGCTCACGCGCACGTGGAACGCCGGCGTATCAGCGCACACCGCCAGCGTGCCGAGCTTGATATCGAACACGAGATCGAAGAACGCGACGCCCATCGCCACCGGCGTGATGGCGAAGGCGCCGACGCCGCGGTTGTCATTGCGAGCGACGGACACGCCGCCGAGGCTCGCGAAGCCGATGTAGATGTCATCGTTGAACGACTGGAGCGACAGCCCAGCCGTGTTGTTCGTCGTGGTGCCGATCGGGATCGCCGCAGCCCACGTCGCGCCGCGGTCCTGGGTCGTACGCAGAAGCACCTGGCCGTTGCTCAGCATGATGGCGACATAGGCGACGCCGCTCGGGCCTGTCGCGACGGCGACCTCGCTGACTGCCGCGAGCGAGAGCCCGGTCGAGAGATCCAGCGGAGCGGAGAACGAGTCACCGCGGTCCGTGCTGACCACGACCTCCGCGATACCATCACAGTTCATGACGGCGTAGATCGTGCCGCTGCCGTCGATCGCGATCTTGCGGGCTGCGTTCGCGGTCGCGGTGGTGCATGCCAGCTCGCCGCTGACCTTCACCGGCGGCGTGGTAACGAATGGTTCGACGTGGCAGCTCGCGTCGCAGCCGTCGCCGTTGACGAGGTTACCGTCGTCGCAGCTCTCGCCGAGCACGAGCTCGATGTAGCCGTCGCCGCAGGCATTGATATTGCTGCAGGTGCCGCTGGAGCAACTGCCGTTGAACGTCTCGTCGCAGTAGTCCGCGGGAATCGGGCCGCAACACATCGTGCCGTCGGGCGCGTTGCCCACCGAGCAGGTGCCGTCGCCGTTGCAGACCCCGACGTGGCACTCATCGGAGCCCCCAGGTGACGGGCAGGTGTATGCGGTTCCGGCGCAGGTGCCGGCGCTGCACACGTCCGTCTGGGTGCAGTCGTCGCCGTCGTTGCAGCTCGTGCCGTCGGGCGCGCTCGGGTTCGAGCACGTGCCCGTCGCCGGGTTGCAGGTGCCCGCCACGTGGCACGCGTCAGAGGCGGTGCAGGTGACGTCGGCGCACAGATCGGTGCATACGCCGTTCTGGACCACCAGCCCGTCGCAGCACGGCAGGGACGGGTCCGCCGGTGCCCCGGCCGGGAGGCAGCCGCCGCCCTGGCAGGTGGGATCGCCGACCGCGACGTAGTCGCCCGGGTGGAGGGCGTGCGGGGTGATGCATCCACTGACGCTAACATTGAGGATCGTGAACGGGTGCGTCGGCGAGGTGGTGGCGTGGCAGATGCGGACCTTGCCATCGACGGCGAAGTAATCGCACTGGGCGGCGCTGAGCTCCGAGCTGACTTCGTCCGTCACCGGCTCCGGCGGGAGAGGGGATGAGCAGGCGGCGATGAACAGCATGGCCGCCGACAACAGGAATGATATGGGCTTCACAAAGACCCTTTCCGTTCGGAATTCACGATCACTTGACACTCCCGCGTCACTCGACGCCTGGGCCTCAAGTTGATTTCAACATACCCGACAGGTCACAAGTGGACGATACATGACAGCGCAAATCTGAGGCATTTGCGCGGGAGTCGCGAAAAACGCTGTGATTCAAGGCTGCCGGCGATCACCGAGCGCGAGGGCTCAGCGAGCGCATTCTGACTACTCGGCAGTACGCAGAGATACGTAGACCAAATATGCATGCGTAGAAATACGTAGTCCGATGTGTAGATGAGCGCGAATTCACCTGGAGTCGTGCCGATTGCGAAAGACTCCCGCCATTCGGCATGCGACTTTGTGTCGGCGGAAGCTGATGAGGCCCCCGCCTCAGCTCCAGCTCCAGCTCGCCGAACCAGTCCGGCGTGTACGTCGTCGAGCTCATAACCCTCGAGGGGGTCAGGAGCAGTTCCGCCATCAGCGTCAACTACGCGCGGAACATGCGGGCACCCAGTTTCTCGACGACCCGCATCAAGCTCACATCGTCAAGGCGGACGTTCTCGGCAAGTAGGCTCCGCTCGAGCCGCAGGCAACACTGGTGAGGTCGGCTAACGCAGACGCGTCTCACGCACGCTGCTACCGGGCTACCAGTCGCGAGCTGGGCTAAGCCGCTTTCTCGACGATTCGCCGCACGAGGCGGAGGAAGCAGCGGACATCCTCCTCGGTCGTATCGTATGAGGTCATCCAACGCACCACGCCGCGTGCGGGGTCCCAGACGTAGAAGTAGGCCTCGCTTTCCAGCCGTGGAATGAGGTGGGGCGGGACGCGGACGAACACGCCGTTGGCGGTGACCGGCTGATCCAGCTCGAGCCCGGGGATCTCGGCCACACCGGCGCCGAGGAGCTTCGCCATGTCATTGGCCTGCGTGGCGTTCCGGTGCCAAAGCCCGTCCTTGAGCAGGGCGTGGAACTGCGCGGCGATGAATCGCATCTTGGAGAGCGTCTGCATGGCCTGCTTCTGGAGGTACATGAAGTGCTTACCGAGCTGCCGGTCGAAGAACAGGATCGCCTCGCCCATCATCATCCCGTTCTTGGTCCCACCGAGCGAGAACACGTCCACGCCGGCGCCTGATGTGAGGTCGCGGAGCGTCGCGCCGGTGGCCACAGCGGCGTTGAAGATCCGCGCCCCGTCCAGGTGGAGAAGGATCTCGTTGGCGTGGCAGTAGTCTGCGATGGCCCGGATCTCGGCCGGCGTGTACACGGTGCCGTATTCGGTCGGGTTGGTGATGCTCACCACGCGAGTCGGATTGTGGCGATCGATCCCGTCGTAGCGAACGCGGTGCCGTTCGATCAGCGGAACCGTGAGCTTGCCGTCCGGCGTGTGGACGAGAATGAGCTTGCATCCCAGGTAGTTCTCGGGCGCCGCCGCCTCGTCGGTGACGATGTGCGCGGTGTGAGCGCAGACGATCGAGTGCCACGACGAGGTGACCGCCCGCAAGCCGAGCACGTTTGCGGCCGTTCCATTGAAGACGAAGTAGGGATCGCAGTCACCGAAGTGCTCACGGATCGTCGCGACGGCCTGCCTCGTCGCCAGGTCGTGGCCGTACGCGCCCGCGTAGCCGACGTTTACACGCGTGAGGGCCTCGAGGATCGCGGGGTGGACCCCCGCGTTGTTGTCGCTCGCGAACGCGCCGAAGACAGTCTGCTCCAGGATCTGGTCGAGCGTCTCGTCCGGCGGGTGAGACTCGTTGTATCGGAGCCATTCCGCCAGTGTGACGACGCCGTCGAGGTTGCGATCCAGCACGGAGCGCATATGCTCGAAGCGGCTGATGAGGGTCTGCCGGAGCGCCCTCGCCTCGGCCCCGTCCAGGGGCCAGTGACGGCCCTCGGCGACGACGTCGGCGAGCTGCGCGAAGTCATCCTGCTCGATCGTGCCGCTCTTGTTCGAGTCGACAATGGCGAAGATCCTCTCGAACTTGCGCCGCTCCAAGTCTACCGCTGTCGTCGTCATCGCTTCTCTCCTTACTTGCTTCTGGGTGAGTAGGAGAAGCAATCGCCTCTCTGCTCGTCAGCAAGTGAGCTCCAGGGGGGGGAGCGACGAGAAGACGCTCCGACCGTCTCGGTTGTCAACCTCCGAATCGCATTGAATCGAGGTTCTCGCGCATCGCCTCCACCTTTCGAGCACTTCCGCCGCCGTCGCTCACCTCAATACTCGGTTTCGGCGGCGATCACGCCCGCGAAGTCTTCCGTCGCCCGTGTAATCAGCAGTTTTCGATCAATCTTCCGATTGACGTTCCTCGGCAAGGCATCCACAAAACGTACAGCGACGGGAATCTTGTAGGATGCGAGGCGGTCAGCGAGAAACATCGCGATCTCGTTGTACTCGATCGGTTTGTCATCTCCACTGACGACGACGTAGGCAGCTGGCACCTCGCCATTGACCCGGGAAGGAATACCTACGACACATGCCTCCATGACGCGCGGATGATCGAGGAGGGCAGATTCGACCTCCTGCGGACCGATGTTATCACCATCATAGCAGATGATATGCTTCAGGCGCCCAACGAACCGAAGGCCGCCATCTTGGTCCATAAAGCCCAGATCGCCTGTCCTCAACCAGCCGCCGCGCAGCACCGCGGTGGTCGTCTCCGGATCGTTTACATAGCCGAGCATGACCAGTGCCGAATGCACGGCGATCTCTCCCTCTCTGCCGGTTGGCAATGGGAGCCAGTTCTCATCGATGATGCGAAACTCCGTGTCCCCAAAGGGGCGGTATTCGCCCTTTTGGGCTGACCCATCAACCGGGGTTATGGCGCATGAGAGTGCCTCGGTCAGCCCATACAGCTCGCAGACGGGAAACCCGAAGAGCTCCCGAAAGCGCCTGTAGGTGTCGTCTGGGATCACGTCACCGCCGATGATGCAGCAACGCAGATCGAGCCCGGCAGCGCGCTGCCGGTCCCGCTCGAGGCGTTTGACCAGTGCCTTCAGAGTGAACGGACCGGTGGCCAGGTACGTGATCCGCTCATCCACCAATGTGTGAATCGCACGCTCGATGGTCGCCTCGTATGAGGTACCCACAGAGGAAGTGTCTGTCGGCAGCCACGTGAGCTGCGCTCCGGCGAATGCGGCGGGGAGGACGGCGAGCGCCAGAGGAAACGAGTTTCCGCAAAGGGGCTCACAGAACAACATTCGATCATCGCTGGAGAGCGCGAAGTGGTGCATCGCATCCGTCACGGCGGCCATGAGCTTGCGGTGACCATGCGCGATGCCCTTGATGGCACCTGTGCTGCCGGACGAGTAGAAGACGCAAGCCTCCTGATCCTCGGGGACGGCGATCGGCGCATCACGGCGGCCTGTCGCCGAGCTCTTGAGCTCCACCAATGAGCACGTACCTGCGGGCGCCGCCGGCATTGGCACTCGTAGGCAATAAAGCTCGATAAACGGTAACTGCGGGGCCGTTGGCTTGATGACGGTCTCGTATATTTCGTGTTCCGTGAACACGACGCGGGGCTTGCACTCGGCGAGAATGGTGCTTGCCTCGTTGGCCTTGAAGAGCGGACTGATGAAGACCACCGAGACGCCGATCCGGAGACAGGCATGGATGACTTCGATAATCTCAGGCCCGTTATGGAGGAAGCAAGCGACCCTGTCCCCTGGCTGGACATACGCCTGCAAGGCAGAGGCAATACGAGCGACACTGTCCTCGAGCTCGAGATAGGTACGCTTCACATCACCGACGGAGATCGCGAGATTGTCAGGGAAGCGCGCCGCCGCCCGCTGTAGAATCGTTCCCAGCATCGCCTGTTCGTTACGCCCAATACCTCAAGGCCGAGAGCTCTGTACCCGGAGCGGGTCCTTGCTGAACGCGTCCCAAGATGGGAAGTTCGTTCCTATCAAGTGCGTCTCGCTCTACTCGTCGTCTTCGCTCTGGGCCAGGTAGCCGCGGGATCGGCATGCATGGCCGCGACCCGCACGAACCGGGTTGGCCAGGTGGCCGCGGCACACCCTCTCGATCCGTTGACCAAAGCGGAGCTCGCCAAGGCGGCAGCCGTCGTTGGTGCGTCGAGATCGTTCCCCACCGGCGGACTGTACGCGATGATCGCGCTGCGCGAGCCGGACAAGGCCAAGATCCTGGCCTGGAAGCCGGGCCGGGAATGGACGCGCGAGGCCGAGGTCCTCGTGCTCGACCGTAAGGCCAACCGCACCTACCAGGGGATCGTGGATCTCGGAGGGCACAAGCTGACGGCGTGGAACCCGCTGCCCGGCAAGCAGTCGCTGGTGTTGTTCGAAGAGTACGGCGTCATGCCGCGGATTGTGAAGGCCGATCCGCGCTGGCAGGCAGCCATGAAGAAGCGCGGTATCACCGACTTCGACAAGGTCTGGATCGACGTGTGGGCGAGTGGCCACCTGGTCCCGAAGGGCCAGGAGGGGGCTCGCCTCCTGCGCGGCGTGAGCTTCCTCAAGGACGGCGCCGTGAATTTCTACGGTCGCCCGATCGAGGGCGTGATCGCGATCGTCAACATGAACACCGAGAAGGTGGTGGACGTGATCGACACCGGGGTGATGCCGATCGCGCCCAGCTCGCCGCAGCTCGACGAGAAGTCGATCGGCACGCAGCGCAAGGTCGCGCCCCTGGTGTCGACCTCGCCTGACGGCCCGAGCTACCAGGTCGACGGCCACGAGATCCGCTGGCAGAAATGGCGCCTACGCTGGGCAATGCACCCGCGCGAGGGTCTCGTGCTCTACGCAGTCGATTATGACGATGCCGGCAAGCTGCGGTCCGTGATGTACCGTGGTGGGCTCAGCGAGATGGTCGTGCCCTACGGCGACACCGATGCCAACTGGGTCTGGCGCGCCGCCTTCGACGAAGGTGAGTACGGCATCGGGCGTCTGGCCGGCTCGCTCGAGCCCAACCAGGACGCGCCGCCGGGTGCCACCTTCTTCGACGCTGACTTCTCCAACGATTTCGGCAAGCCCTACACGGTGAAGAACGTGGTCGGCCTGTACGAGCGCGACGGCGGGATCCTGTGGAAGCACTACGACGCCACTACGGGGACCAACCAGTCGCGGCGCGCGCGCGAGCTGGTGATGTTCTTCGTGGCCTCGATCGGAAACTATGACTACGCGGTGCAGTGGATCTTTCGCCAGGACGGCTCGCTGGCGGTGGACGTGGCGCTGACCGGGATCATGCTGGCCAAGGGCTCGGCCGCGGTGCGTGCAGACCACGATCACGGCGTCAGCCACGGCCACCTGGTCGCGCGCAACATCGTGGCGCCACATCATCAGCACTTCTTCAACTTCCGCCTCGATCTCGACGTCGACGGCAGCGCCAACTCTGCCGCCGAGCTCAACACCACGGCGCAGGACAGCCCCGAGCACAACGCGATCCAGATGCAGGAGACCGCGCTCGCGACCGAACAGGCGGCTCAGCGCGACGTCGACATCGCGTCGGCACGCATGTGGAAGATCTTCAATCCCGCGCACACGACGGCGCTCGGTTACCACCCGGGCTACCTCCTGGTACCAGGCCAGACCTCGCTGCCGTACCTCACGCCAGCGGCGAGGGTCCGCCAGCGCGCGCCGTTCGTGAACCATCACTTCTGGGTCACACGCTACAAGGCGGGCGAGCTCTACGCCGCGGGCGACTACCCGAACCAGGCCGAGCCCGGTGACGGGATCGAGCGCTACTCGGCCGACGATGAGAGTCTGGTCGGCAATGACCTGGTGATCTGGTACACGATGGGCGTCACGCATATCCCGCGGCCCGAGGAGTGGCCGGTCATGCCCACGCACCACATCGGCTTCGCGCTGCTCCCGGCCGCGTTCTTCGATCGGAACCCCGCCCTCGACGTGCCACGTTGAAGGTCTCCCGTCGCGGCTTCCTCCAGGGCACCGCCGCCACGGCGGCCGGCCTCGTCATCGGGTTCCACGTCCCGCAGCAGGCGCGCGCCGCGGGCCCGCCGATGCCGTCCGCGCCGCCGCCGAACGCGTTCCTGCGGATCGGCACCGACGACTCGGTCACCGTCGTGATCGCCCACTCCGAGATGGGGCAGGGCATCTGGACCGGCCTCGCGATGCTGATCGCCGAGGAGCTCGAGTGCGACTGGGCGAAGATCCGCTCCGAGCACGCACCGGCCGCGCCGGTCTACTGCCACCCGGCCCTGGGCGTGCAGACGACGGGCGGCTCGTCGAGCACGAACGGCGAGCTCGATCGTTACCGCACGGTCGGCGCGCAGGCCAAGGACATGCTGGTCCGCGCCGCCGCCGCGCGCTGGAAGGTGGCGCCGGGGACGTGCCGCGTCGCGAAGGGCGTCATCACGAGCGGCACCAAGTCGGCCAGGCTCGGCGAGCTCGCCGTGGACGCGATGAAGCTCGCGCCGCCCGCGAAGGTGAAGCTGAAGGATCCGAAGGAGTGGAAGCTGATCGGCACGGCGGTGCGCCGGCTCGACTCGCCGGAGAAGATCACCGGCAAGGCGCAGTTCGGCATCGACGTCGCGTTCCCCGGCCTGCGCACGGCGCTCGTCGCGCGCCCGCCGGCGTTCGGTTCCAAGCTCGTCAAGTTCGACGGCGCCGCCGCGCTGAAGGTGCCCGGCGTCGAGCAGGTCGTCCCCACCGCGAACGGCGTCGCCGTCGTGGCGAAGCACTTCTGGGCTGCCAAGCTCGGGCGCGACGCGCTGGTCGTCGAGTGGAGCAAGCCGGACGGCGGCGGCGTGGACACCGTGAAGCAGCTCGCCGAGTACCGCGAGCTCGCGCAGAAGCCCGGCGCGGTCGTCGCCGCCAAGGGCAAGGTCGACGCGGCCCTCGCTCAGGCGAAGGCGCACTTCACGGCGGTGTACGACGTGCCCTACCTCGCGCACGCGACGATGGAGCCGATGAACTGCGCCGTGAAGATCGACGGCGATCGCGTCGAGATCTGGACCGGCACGGCGATGCAGACGGGCGACCAGATGGTCGCGTCGAAGATCGTGGGCACCACGCCCGACAAGGTCACGATCCACACGATGTTTCTCGGCGGCGGCTTCGGGCGCCGCGCGACGCCGACCTCTGACTTCGTCTCGGAGGCGGTGATCGTCGCGAAGGCCGCGAAGGTCCCGGTCAAGACCGTGTGGACGCGCGAGGACGACATGCAGGGCGGGTACTACCGCTCGTCGTTCGTCCACCGCGTCCGGGTCGGCGTCGACGCGGCGGGCAACCCGACGGCGTGGGACCACGTCGTCGTCGGGCAGTCGATCGCCGCTGGCACGCCGCTCGAGTCGTTCTTCGTCAAGAACGGCATCGACCCCATGTCGATCGAGGGCCTCGTCGAGTCGCCGTACCTCGAGCGCACCGCGGACCGCCGCGTGACGCTGCACTCGCCGAGATCGGCGGTCACCGTCCTGTGGTGGCGCTCCGTCGGCAACACGCACACCGCGTTCGTGCTGGAGAGCATGGTCGACGAGCTCGCCCACGCCGCGAACAAGGATCCGCTCGAGTACCGGCTCGCGCTGCTCAAGCGCAGCCCGCGCCACGCGGCTGCGCTCGAGCTCGCCGCGGGGAAGGCGGGCTGGGGCACCGAGCTGGCGGCTGGCCGCGCCCGAGGCCTCGCCGTGCACGAGTGTCGCGGCTCGATCGTTGCCGAGGTGGCCGAGGTCTCGGTCGAGAAGGGCCGCATCCGCGTCCACGCAGTGACGTGCGCGGTCGACTGCGGGACGGCGGTCAACCCGCTCGGCATTGAGGCGCAGATCCAGGGCAGCGTCGTGTTCGGGCTGTCGGCGGCGCTCCACGGCAAGCTCACGCTCCAGGGCGGCGCGGTCCAGGAGAGCAACTTCCACGACTACCCGGTGCTGCGCATGCACGAGATGCCGCGCGTCTCGGTCCACATCATGCCGAGCACCGCGAAGATGGGCGGCATCGGCGAGCCGGCCACCGCGCCCATCGCCCCCGCCGTCGCGAACGCCGTGTTTGCGCTCACGCGGCAGCGCCTCCGCACGTTGCCTCTCCGGCTGCCCTGAGGTCCAGCATACGCAGGCTCGTCTTCTTCAGCATCCTGAGCCTCGGAACCTCGTCCTGGACCGCGTGCTCGGGATCGCCGAGCCTTGCATGACCCGGCGATCCGCCGCATGGTCCGGCACCCATGTCCGGTGCCGCGCCGCTCCGCACGCTGCTCGTCCTGGCGCTGCCCTTGGTGCTCGCGCGCGCGACCCAGTCGGTGATGACGTTCGCCGACGCGCTCCTGGTCAAGCACCTCGGCACCGGCGCGATCGCTGCGTCGGCGAGCGGCGGCTTCAACGTGTTCCTGTTCGAGGTCCTGCCGATGGGCATCGTGTTCATCGTGCAGAGCTTCGTCGCGCAGCTCGTCGGCCGGGGCGATGCCGACGACGCACCCCGGTTCGCGTGGTACGGCCTCGGCATCGCCGCCGCTGCCGGCGTCCTCGCCCTCGCGATGATCCCGGCGCTCCGGCCGCTGCTCGAGCTGACGCACTACTCGCCCGCGGTGCGCGAGCAGATGGCCGAGTACATGGCGATCCGCATGTACGGCGTCGCCGCGGTCGTCGCCGTCGAGGCCCTCGGCAACTGGTACGGCGGCCTCGGCAACACCTGGATGTCGCTCGTCGCGAGCGTCGTCTCGATGGCCGCCGACCTGTTCCTCAACTGGGTCCTCATCTTCGGCCACCTCGGCGCGCCCGCGATGGGCGTCAACGGCGCCGCGCTCTCGAGCGCGATCGGGAGCTGGGTGGGCTTTGCGTTCCTCGCCGTCGCGTTCTACTGCCGGTGGGGCGGCGCGCCGCGCGGCCGCCCCGCGCTCCGGCTCTCGCTCGGCGAGCTCGCCCGCGTCCTGCGGTTCGGCCTGCCGAACGGCATGAACTGGTTCCTCGAGTTCGCGGCGTTCCAGCTCGTCTTCATCAACTTCGTGTTCAGCGACCTCGGCGACGAGCTCGTGGCCGCGTTCAACGTCGTCATCGCGATCAACTCGGTGTCGTTCATGCCCGCGTTCGGCCTCGCCTCCGCCGGCGCGATCCTCGCCGGCCAGGCGATCGGCCGCGGCGATCACGACGCCGTGTGGCCGCAGGTCAAGGCGACGCTGCTCTGCTCCCTGATGTGGATGGGCGCGATCGGCCTCGTCTACCTCGCGGCCCCGACGCCGCTGATGGAGCTGTTCAACGAGGGCGGCCGCTCGGCCGCGCTCGTCACCACCGGCGCCACGATGCTCACGATCAGCGCGGCCTGGCAGCTGTTCGACGCCGTCGGCATCACGCTGTCCGAGACGCTGCGCTCCGCCGGCGACACGTTCTGGACCGCCGCCGCGCGCTTGATGCTCGCGTGGGCCGTGTTCCTGCCCGCCGGCTTCTACGTCGTCCTCGAGCAGGGCGGCGGCGCCATCGGCGCCATGGCCTGCATCGTCGGCTACCTCGGGCTCCTCGCTGGCGCCTTCGCCTACCGCTTCCGCACCGGCGCTTGGCGCAAGATCCAGCTCGTCGAGCCCCGGCTCGTGTGAGCCCGGGCCCGGCCCCCAGGCGCGCCGACGGCTACTTGCCGAACGTACCGCCGTGGTTGCACTGAGACGCGTTGGCGGACAGGCACGCCCGGCACTGACCGCAGGGCGTGATCGCGCCGATGATGACGCGGTCGCCGATCTCGAGGCCTCGGCCCCACCGCGCCCAGATCGCAACGAGCTACTCTGCGTCCCGTGACGAAGCTTCCGACCCACGTCGAGCTTGCCCGCCCGGGGGGCATGCGGGTCGGTCTCTACCGGCGTGCCAGCTTCGTGCGCAACACTGGCGTGCCAGCCGCAACGGTTCTCGACGGGACCGTTAGCCCTGCGGAGCTCGCGCTGCGGGATTGGGGCGCCGCCGCCGCTTGCTTCGCCGATCCCGACGGCCACGTCGTCGTCGTTGCGCGCCCGCGACCCGCATGAAGCCGCACCGCCTGCTCCTCGCGCTCGCCGCGATCATCGCAGTCTCGGTCGCGGCCTGGTGGTGGATTCCGGATCCAACGCTGGCACGGGCCACCGTCATCGCCGCCGCGTACCTGGTGCTGTGCCTCAGCGAGGTGGTACCGCCGTTCGTGCCGACCATCGTCCTGCTCGTCGTCACGCCCTTGCTGCTCGGGCCGGTCAGTGCGCGCTTCAAGCTCGGCGCGGTTCTCCATTGGCCCGCCGATCCGATCGTCGCGCTCTTCGCGGGCGGGATGGCGCTCGGGGTGGCCGCACAGAAACACGGGGTCGCCGCCTCGATCGCCGCCCTGGTCCTCCGCGTCGCGGGATCTCATGCCCGAAACCTCGTCGCGCTGGTCATGATCGGCACCGCGGTCCTGTCGATGTGGATGTCCAACATCGCGGCGGCGGCGATGTTGCTCGCTGCGCTCCGCCCTCTGACCCAGGGCCCGACGGTGAGCGCATCGTTCCGCCGCGCTGTCCTGCTCGCGATCGCAGTCGGCGCCAACCTGGGGGGGATCGCAACGCCGATCGGCACTGGCGCGAACGGGATCGCGATCGCGGCCGTTGATGGCCGGAACGCGATCTCGTTCCTGCACTGGATGGCGTTCGCGGTGCCGCTCGTCGCGGCGATGCTGGTAGTGGCCTTCGTGCTCGTCGTCGTCCGGACTCGGGTCGCCGGCGAGCTCGCGGCGCGCGCCGCCGCGCCACCTCCGCTCGGTCGGGCCGGCGCGGCGGTCGTCCTCCTGTTCTTCGTCGCGGTCGCGGCCTGGCTGTCGGAACCGCTCCACGGCGTCTCGGCGCCGCTCGTCGCGCTCGCGGTGACGGCCGTCCTGTTCGGCACCGGCCTCCTCGAGCGCGACGACCTCGGCCTGCTCGATTGGTCGACCCTGGGGCTGATCGCGGGCGGGCTCTGCCTCGGACATCTGATCGAGGAAGCGGGGCTCCTCTCGAGCGTCGCCGACGTACCGTGGAACGACTACCCGCGCGTTGCCCGGCTTGGTGGGCTCGTGCTCGCGAGCGCGCTCATGTCCGCGGTGATGAGCAACACCGCAACCGTCGCGTTGCTCGTACCGCTCGGGTTGGCGGTCGACCCCTCGCCCTCGACGGCGATCACGATCGCGATCGCCGCCTCGTTCGGGATGCCCTTCACGATCAGCACGCCGCCGAACGCGATGGTCTACGGGACCGGCGACGTGCCATCGCGCGATCTCGTCTGGATCGGCGTGCCGCTGATGATCATCGGCTGCACGGTCGTCACTCTCACGGGCCCGCTCGTGCTCCACATCTTCGGCGTCCCGTGATCAGACTGGGCCCGGCCGATCCCAGTCGCGCGCGATGGCCGGTCTCATCGCCTTCGGCGCGAGCGTCGTCGCGGACGCGTGCCGCTGCGATGGTACCAGCGACGGAGACGGCGGCGTGTTCGGCGCGTTCGGCGCGAGCGTCTACGGTCACGCGCCGCTGCACGCAGCGCCAATTCTTGTTGCGTCCCGACGAGGAGACCAACAACGCCTTCCTGTACTGCCTTGCCGAGGCTGCGCAGCGCTGCGGCGCCCTCGCCCCGGTGGCGGCCCCGCGCCTTCGCTGCTTCTGGACGCAGCGTCGCCTGAGCCTGTCGTTACGAGCGCGCCGTGCTACGTTGCATCCCGATGCGAGCGATCGCCGCCAAGGTTGTCAAGGGTAAGGTCGTCACGAGAGCCAAGCTCCCCGAGGGTGCGAGGCTCACGGTGTTCGTGCACGAGGCCGATGGGGATGTGGAGCTCGACGCGGACGATGAGGCCGCCATCGGGATCGCGATGACGGAGATCCGTGCTGGCAAGTACGTGACCGGCGCCGAGCTCCGAACCTTCCTTCGACGACCCTAGAGGAGATGACTCGATTCGAGATCCGCGTCGCCCTGAGTGCGATGACGGATATCCAGAAGATCTCTCGATGGTGGGTCAAGCATCGCCCCGCTTCACCGCGTCTGTTTGATCGCGAGCTCGATGCCATGCTGGGCTTGCTCGAGGTCCAGCCCGAGATCGGACGGCGTGTGCAACTCAAAGCGTACGGAGATGTACACGTGATCATGCTTCGTCGATCGCGGTACGTTGTCGTGTATCGGATCGTCGAGCAGGAGCAAGCCATCTGGATTGTGCGGGTGCGCCATGGCCGCAGGCGACCGCTCAAGCAGCGTTGAATGCCTATCCCTTTGCGAGCCGGGTGCGCCAAGTCGGAGCTTCGCGCGCTATCCCCCAATCATCAACCCTGGTCTAGGTCGAGGATGAGTCGCTTGGGTCGCTTGGGGTGGTGAAGGAAGTACGACTCGAGGATCACGCGCGCCAGCAGGTAGCAGCTCTTGGGCCCGGCCGTGTTCTCGAGCCGACTCAGCGTGGGTTGGCTGGCCAAGTTATCGTCGGAGAACGGGTCACGGTCACAGCACGTCTCAGCTCGACCACCGTGTGTTCAACGTACCGGGGATCGCCATCCCTCCTCCGTCTCGGGAACACCGACCCGCAGTGGCTCAGCAAATGCCGCGAGCGTCACCGACATCCTCGGCAGGCCCGCGCCGAACCGCACGACCATCGGCGCAGATCGACGCCGGGACCGCTCGCGGTTGCCGCGTCGTCGCGGTGCCGTCCGCTCAAGCCGTTGCTGTCGCGCTCGCTCGCCTGCCATGCGGCCGAACCCTAGCAGGCCTACCAGGCGGCGCCGACACCCTGTCGGCCTGCTCTCGACGAGGCCATGCCACCCGTGAATAATCCGCGCTAGAACGCGCGCGACTGTCCACCGTCGACCGTGATCGAGGCTCCCGAGATCCACGCCGCGCGCGGCGAGGCCACGAACGCGACCACGTCCGCCACCTCTTCCGGCGTCCCGAAGCGCCCGAACGGCAGCTCGCGCTCGACGAACGCCGCGATGCCCGCAGGGTCGGCCTTCTGCCGGCGGTCCCAGCCGCCGCCCGGGAACAGGATCGAGCCCGGCGCGATCGAGTTGACGCGGATCTGCTGCTTCGCCAGATCGCGCGCCAGCGCCTTGGCCAGCGCGATCACCGCCGCCTTCGCCGCGTTGTAGCCCGGCGCGCCGCCCGCCTCGCGCCCCCAGATCGAGGCGATCATCGTGATCGAGCCGCCGCCCCGCGCCGCGAGGTGCGGGACCGCGCGCAAGGCCACGCGCGCCGCGCTCCACAGGTTGTGATCGAGCGACCTCGCCAGATCGTCGTCGTCCATCGCGGCCACCTCGCGCGCGAACGACTTGCCCACGACCGGGACCACGACATCGATCCCGCCCAGGAGCCGCGCGCAGCCGTCGACCGCCGCGGCCGCGCCCTCGGCCGTCGTGACGTCGGCCGTGATCGCCGCGTGCGAGCCGCCGCCCGCCGCGGCGAGCTCCGGCATCAGCGCGGCCAGCCCCTCCTCGCCGCGCGCCACCGCCGCCACGCGCCCGCCCTCGCGCGCGAAGGAGAGCGCGATCGCGCGCCCGATCCCGCGGGTCGCGCCCGCGACGAGGCACAGCTTTCCGCCCAGTCCCAGGTTCACGGGATCATCCAGGTCGAGCCCCACAGCGCCTGGCCGCCGTCCATGCGGAGCGTGGCGCCCGTGATGAACTGCGCCGCCGGCGAGGCCAGAAAGACGATCGCCGCCGCCGTCTCCTCGCAGGTGCCCGCTCGCTTGAGCGGTGTCTGCGAGATCGCGTACTCGATCACCTGCGGTGGGTACTGCGCCGTGCCCGACGAGCGAATGACGCCCGGGGCGATCGCGTTCACCAGGATCCCGTGCTGCGCCCACTCGACGGCCAAGGTCATCGTCATGTTCTCCACGCCGGCGCGCGCGGCCCCCGTGTGCACCATCCCCGGGAAGCCGCGGTAGATGTTCGCGATCACGTTGACGATGCGCCCGCCTTTTTGCGGGATCATCCAGCGGTTCGCGACCTCGCGGGAGACGTGGAACGTGCCGACCAGGTTGTTCTTCACGACCGCGAGGAAGCCGTTCGGCGAGATGTGCTGCGCCGGCGACGGGAACTGGCCGCCTGCGTTGTTGACGAGGATGTCGATCCGGCCGAGCCCCTCGATGACGCCGCGCACCATCGCCTCGACCTGATCCGGCTCCCGGATATCGCACGCGATGCCGAGCGCTGCGTCCTTTTGGCCGGCGGCCGCGGCGATCTGCTCCTTGGCCGCGTCGAGCTTGGCCGCCGTCCGGCCGCAGATCGCGACCTTGGCGCCGAGCCGCGCCAGCTCCAGCGCCGTCGCCAGCCCGATGCCCGAGCCTCCTCCCGTGATGAGGGCCACCCGGCCCTCGAAGATGCCCGGGGCGTAGATGCGCTGACTGTCCGCTGACGGGGTCTCCACTGCGCGGAGCGTAAACGGCGTTGCACCAATTGTGCAGCCGTTTCGCGCGCCTGACAGCGGCTGCGCAACGAGGCCCGTTCGGGAGCGCGGACGCCGGGTGCCCCTGGCTTACCGCCGATGACAGGGGCCGCGGGGTCCTGGCTTCCCAAAGTGGAGAGGCCCACCCCCGAACTCCTCACCCCGGTGCCCACAGCCCCAATCAGTAACCAGGTCCAAACCGCCAGCTTCTCGATCAGTTGCCGCGGGTACACGCGTTGCAAGTAGACCCCTCGTGGCCGGGACCACTACTATAGGAGGGGTGCGTCGCCCCTCGATGGATGGATCCAGCAAGCGCACCGCGGGGCGGTACGTGCTGGGCGATCTGCTCGGGCGTGGTGGCATGGCCGAGGTGTTCGCGGGTCACTCCATGGGCGATCACGGCTTCCAGAAGCCGGTCGCCATCAAGCGGCTCCTGCCCGAGCTCGCGAGCGACCACGTGTTCGTGGAGCGGCTGATCGAGGAGGCCAAGCTCCTGGTCGGCATGCAGCACGGCAACATCGTGAGCGTCATCGACCTCGCGCGCGACGGGGACGACGTGTTCCTCGTGATGGAGTTCGTCGACGGGCCGAGCCTGCGCCAGCTCCTCAAGGCGCGCGGCGCGCGCGGGCTGCCGCTCGGCGTCGCGACGTACATCGTGCAGAGCGCCGCCGCGGGCCTCGAGTTCGCGCACAACCGGCCCGGCGGCGCGATCATCCACGCCGATATCAGCCCGAGCAACCTCCTGCTCACGACGTCCGGCGAGGTCCGCGTGGCGGACTTCGGCATCGCGCGCCGCGAGGGCGGCGGCTACGGCGTCGTCGAGGGCAAGTGGGCGTACATGGCGCCCGAGCAGGCGCGTGGCGAGCCGCTCTCGCCGCGCGCCGACGTGTTCGCGCTCGGCGTCGTGCTCTACGAGCTGCTCTGCGGCGCGCACCCGCTCGGCCGCCAGGTCACGCACGAGCAGCGCGACAGCGCGCCGATGCGCGTGATTCCGCCGCGCGTGGTCAAGCCGTCGATCCCGCCGGGCCTCGACAAGGTCTGCATGCGCGCGCTCGCCCACGATCCGCGCGACCGCTACAAGAGCATGCAGGCGCTGATCGACGCGATCGTCGAGGAGCGGTTCGCGAACCACTACCGCGAGGGCGCGTCGGATCTGGCGCAGATGATCCGCGGCGACAGCGTCGGCGCGGGCGCGGACGCGGGCGCGCCGGGGCCGCGCACGATGGTCACCGGCCGCCCCGTCACCATCATGACGCGATCGCTGCTCCGCGAGGTGACGCCGGTGCGCCGCTCGCCGGTGCCCGCGCCCGCGGAGTCCGCGGCGTTCACGGCGCCCGCGGCCGCGGCGTACATGGCGCCGGCCGCCTATCCGGCGCCTGCGGCGTATCCGGGGCCCGCGGCGTATCCGGGGCCCGCGGCGTATCCGGGGCCCGCGGCCTATCCAGCGCCCGCGGCGTATCCGGCGCCCGCGGCCTATCCAATGCCAGCGCCGCACGAGACCCAGGTGAGCTACACGCCGCGGAGCGAGACCCCGCGCCGCGGCGGTGGCGAGAGCTGGAGCGAGCGCCAGAGCTGGAGCCAGAGCCAGACCGAGCTCCCGAGCGAGAGCGGGCTTCCGCTCGGCCGCTCGGCATCGCAGTACGAGCAGCCGTCGGACGCCGTGCCGCCGATCGGAGAGTCCGGCGCCCGGACGAACATGGCGGCGGTCGACGACGTCGCGCGCGCGATGCTCGAGGTGCCGCCGATCTTCCGCGCCGATGGCGCGCAGCTGCCGCCGTTCCGGTTCGCCGAGGCGTCGCCCGTGCTGCCCGGAGCGCAGGACCTGGCGAACGTCGTCGGCGGTCACGCCGGCCACACGGTCGCGGTGGAGCCCATGCGCAGCAGTCGCGGGACGATCGCCGTGCTCGCGGTCGCCGCGCTGATCGGCATCGGCGCCGCCGTGGCGTTCCAGCTGAAGCCCAGCGCGAGCGAGCGCGTGGCCGTCGCGCCCGAGGGCGTGGCCGTCGCGCCCGAGGGCGTGGCCGTCGCGCCCGAGGCGCCCGCGCCGCCGCCCGTGCCGCCGCCCGTGCAGGCGCCCGTCGTCGAGAGCGCCGCGAAGCCGACGCTCCCGCCCGCGCCGCCGCAGGAGGAGCCGCCGCGGCAGGAGCCGACCTCGCAGGAGTCGGCCCCGCCGGAGCCGCCGCCCGCTGGCGGCGATGGCAAGGGCGCGGCCGGCCCGGACCCCCGCGACGCCAAGGCGATCGCCCGGCCCACGCCGCCGCCGCCCGTCGAGCCGCGGCGGGCGCCCGAGGTGCCGAGCGGCGCCGGTCGCACGCCGCCGCCCGTGGCCGCGATCTCGCGCAGCGCGCCCAAGAAGGAGCCCGGCATCCTCCGCGTCCACACGACGCCGTGGTCGATGGTCAGCATCGGCAACGAGAAGCAGGAGGCGCCGGGCGCCAAGTTCAAGCTCGCGCCCGGCCATTACACGATCCGCCTGAGCTTCCCGACGCTCGGCA
>Ga0247790_10000083_pt1 | contig 47734 bp, 47 predicted proteins | sample UWRJS171409R4_FD_179913 | JGI IMG/M metagenome (GOLD analysis project Ga0247790, IMG submission 179913) | Soil microbial communities from Arlington Agricultural Research Station in Wisconsin, United States - UWRJ-S171-409R-4 | ecosystem: Environmental > Terrestrial > Soil > Agricultural land...
TGACCTAGATCAGTTGCCGGATCCCCCTCCCTTCTGTCCATCCGTTATGGCGGAGACTTCGGTTTCTCGAACGTCTCGGACGAAGCGGCAGCGCGGTGGGGCGTGGCGGTAGCGGTGGCGGTGGCGGCGGCGAGATCGGGCAGCTCGCCACGTCTATCGAGAAGACGGCCTGGGCTTCGCGCGAAGATGACGTCCGCATTTCGGACAACTGCGCATGCGTAGCTCCGGAGAATACCGCCTCGCCGATCATTCAAGCGTAGGTCATCGTGGGCAAGCCGGCGATCTAGAGTGTCCGGAATGCGGACACTTAAGCGTCCGGGATGCGGACACTGCGATCGGCGGCCTCAGCAACGCGGTAGCATGCGTGATGGTGAGCATCGCGCTCGGCAGCAGGCTCATCGGCGCTGTGCGCGCGGCGTGTGGCCGAACACCTGCAACGAAGACGTGCGTATCGGAGACCAGTGTGCCGCGCGAGTGGCGGCAGGCTGGCGGCGCGGTCACGGCTTGAGCGTACTCGTGGTGCGAGCGACGAGCAGGCCAGTGACGCCGTCGCGACAGCGTGGGCGAGCGCGGTGCGAGCGTGCGAACAGGCCGGCGACGCCGTCGCGGCGAAGCGCGCGCAGGGGAAGTGGCGGTGGTGCCGGCGCGCCGCGTCGTGGGCGAGCACACCTGCGCGTGGCAGGTCGGCGGGGCGCGGCGTGCAGCGCCGCACCGGTAACCGCGTGGCTCAGTTGCCGGAGGTGCCCTTCTTCGTCGTCGCTCCAGCCTTGGCGGCGGGCGACTGCGGCTTGAGCCGCTTGCGGTACGACTCGCCTTCGATCACGAGGTCGTAGGCATTGGACGTGAACCGATCGATCGCAGCCTGGGCGCGCACCGGATCGGCGAAGGTGGCGAGCCACTCGTCCGGACCGCGGTTGGACGTGATGATGATCGATCCGGCGCGGTCGCGCTCGGTGAGGATCTCGTGCACGTCACGGCTCTCCGTTGCATCCATCGCGTCGAGACCGAAATCGTCGACGATGAGTACGTCAACGGCGAGCAGCTTGCGCAACTCTGCCTCGTGCGAGTGATCGAGGCGCGCGTGCTTGAGCGTCTTGAGGAGCTTGTCGGCACGGACCGCGAGCACCGCATACTTGTGGCGGCACGCGATATGACCGAGCGCGTGCGCGATGAACGTCTTGCCGACGCCGACCGGGCCGACGATCGTGACGTGGCGGTGGGCCTCGACGAAGCGCATCGACACCAGCTCGTTGAGCAGGGCCTGATCGTAGGTCACCTTCGCCGTCGGATCCCAGCGCTCGAGCTGCATGTCGGGCTCGAGCAGCGCACGCTCGGCACGCGTCGTCGAGGCGGCGCTGTCGCGGCGCTGGCACTCGTCGGAGAACAAGAGCAGCAAGAAGTCCTGATGCGCCGTCTTCTGCTGGCGTGCAAGCGCGAGGCGCTCAGGGAGCGTATCGAGGAGCTTGCCGAGGCGTAGCCGGCGCATGGCGGTCTTGAGCTCAGGGCTGATCGGATCGGTCACGAGTCGTCTCCTTCGGCGATGGCCTGCGCCACACAGGGCAGCACGGCGTAGTCGGTGGCCGGCCGCAGGTAGCGGCCGATGGGGATGACGCGAGCGGGCTCAGACGGCGGCGCGGGCGCCGCGGCGCTCTTGAGCATCCGCTCGAGCCGGAACACGTCGAACATGTCGGCGGCGACGGCCATCACGCACGTCTCGTCGACGCGGCGCGCGCCGAAACGCTTGATGAGGCCGTGCAGCATGCCGAGCTGGCGCATGCGCGTCCACGGCAGCGGCGATGCGTCGAACAGCTGCTGCGCGAACTCGCCAATCGCAGCGCCGTGGCTGCGCGCGCGAGTGATCAAGGACGCGGCGTCGCGCGCGGCGTAGGCCGCTTTCTCGGGCGGAAAGTCCGCGAGGTCCGTCGCGCGGTGGCCGGGCGCGACGCGCGGGTGCGTCTTCACGAGCTTGCGCGAGACCGGATCGTAGAGCCGCACCGTCGCGCTGTCGGCGCGCGCACGGACCCGCTTGTTACGCCACTCGAACGGGAGCGAGTACAGCGCGCGCGCGACCTGCGCGTGCTGGTCAGCGCCGACCTTCGGCTCGCACCAGAGCGGGGTGTCGTAGGCCGTGGTCGGCGCCGGCAACAGGTGCGGCTGCTCGTCGGCTTCGAAGTGCTCGCGCGGCATCCGCTGGGTCGTCGTGTGCCGGCGCATGCCGTACTCCTCGGCCGACCAGGCGCGACCGCGGCGACGCGCGTCATCGAGATCCAGCAGCTTCTCGCCGGCGAAGCAGTCGTCGCGGACGTCGCGCACGGCGCGCTCGACACGCGCCTTGTCCTTGGGGTGGCGCGGCCGCGTCGGGTCGACCTGGAAGCCGCGCGCCTGTGCGTACTCGAGGAAGTCGTCGATGATGCGCGGCCGGCGCGGATCGGCGGTGTGTACGATCGCCTTGGTGTTATCGGGTACGACGACGCGGAACACGCCGCCATAGAACTCCCAGGCGGCCTCACACGCCTCGATCGCCGACGCCGTGGTCTCCTGCCAGCACGGATAGACGAACCGGTAGCGCGACACGTGCGGCGTGAAGATCCACGCGCGGAACCTGCGGCGCTGGCCGCGCGCGTCGGGCTCGAGCAACGTCATCCAGCCCGTGTCCGTGTGGACTTCCTCCCCGGGCTTGCCGTCGGCGACCGGGATCGTCGGGGCACGCTGACCGAAGCCGAGCTCGGCGACCGCGAACCGGTGCAGCGTCGGGTACGGCACATCGACACCGCGGCGATGTAGCAGCCGCTGGACCTTCGAGAGCCGCACGCCGTCCGCGAGCAGCTTCGCGATCGCGCCGCGCTCGGCCTCGCACTGCTGCCAGCTATCGCCGTGGGGCCGCCCCGTGTCGGGCGCCAGCGCGGCGACGACCGCAGCGACCTGCTCGTCGTCGAGCGGCGGCTCGGGGCCGGGCGCGAGCCCGCAGCCTTCCGCCACCGCGATGTAGCGGCGCACGGTCTTCACATCGACCGTCGTCTGCGCCGCGATCCGCTTCTTCTTGACGCCGGCCTTCCACAGCCGGAGCACTTCCTTGATTTCAACCATCGTGACCTCGCGGTACGCCATCGACGGAACGTCGACGGCAGCTCTGTCACGCGGCGGCAGGGGGAATGGTTTTGAGAAAGTCAGCCCGCCCGGGGGGAATGGTTTTGAGAAGAACCGGCTTCAGGGGTCCACATCAGCTGAGAGCCAACATACGCCGGGGCATCGCGCGTGCGATCGAGCCGGGCGAGCAGGCTCGCCGGTGCCGCAGAACAGCGGAGAGTTCCGCGACGACTTCGCTGGCGAAAGCTGCTGGACTCAGTGCAGTAATTTGCGGCACGACGACTCGGCCCCTGTCGTAGTATGCTGAGGCCGTGGGGAACCGATCAGGACAGCGGCGAAAGGGGAGAAAGAAATGTTCATAAGAACAACAATATTTGTGGTGATCTGTAGTGCCCTAGCGTTGGGCTGCAGTACCGAACAGCGAATCGACAGTGTGGAAGAGATCATCGACAACCTCATCCAGGCCGGATTTCCAGCCGACGACATCATGATCGTCGATGGTGCCGTGTACGTCGGTCGTGACGCCCACGTGACGCTGGAGGCGTCGCGGGAGATGCTCGAGAGTGGCGATGAGAGCGCCGAGCAATACCGGACCACGAACCTAGTCGGCATCAGCATCACGAAAATTTGCATTAATCCCACGACGTCGTTTAATAGCGTCTCCATGCTCAGCCAGGCCCTCAATGCAGCGATCGATAACTACAATGCTCTTGGACTCCGCCTCGCGTTTGCCCGCGGCCCGACAAACGGCTGTACCGCGAACATTACCGCGACGACCACGAGCGGCGTCGGCAGCTCCGCTGGCTTCCCGTGGGGCGGCAAGCCGTATGGGCTGATCTACATTGGCACCGGCCTCCAAAACTACAGCCTCGACGTGAACGAGCACGTCATCACCCACGAGATCGGTCACACGATCGGCATCCGCCACTCGGACTACTACAACCGCAGCATCAGTTGCGGCTCCGGCGGTAGCGAAGGCGATACTGGTATAGGCGCCGTCTACATCCCGGGGACGCCGACCATGGCGACGATTGGGGGCTCGCTCATGAACTCCTGCTTCGACCTGTCCGTGCCCGGTGAGTTCACCCTTAGCGACTACACTGCATTCAGACACCTGTACAACAAGCCACAGTGCGGCGATGGTATATGCAACGGCACCGAAACCTCGGATTCATGTTGGGCAGACTGCGGCTGCCACGAGTGTAGTGTCCGGAGCGAATGAGGCTCGGTGTTGTCTGTGAGCAATGATGCTTATCGATACAATCGAAGGAAACCTGACGGATTCTCTCTAATGCGATTGGGCTGCTAGATCGCCTCACGCCGAGAGATTAAGGCAGTACTGTGAAGCCTTTCAGGAAGGAAAGGATCATTTTCTCGGACTTCTTAACGCACGATGGCTTGCCACAGAGTTGCGAAGGTACACATCGAGAGATCCTTTCTGTTTCACGCTTCGATCGCGCCGGATGATGTTGTTGAACAAGTTACGAGGTCGCGCGCGGCGCACGCGCCATTAGGCGGACGAGCTGCGCCGTCGTGCCCGGGTGGAAACGAGCGCGGCGCCGAGCTGGTCGCGCAGCTCGCCAACACTCGCCTCGCCGGCCGCCGCGCTCGCGCACCGCGATCAGTAGTGCCGCGACGAGACGATCGACGGACCGGACCGCCACCGACCACAGGATCGGCACTCAGCGATGCTGGCTCCTTGCGTCAGGCGATCTCGACCGGGGGCCGTGGGCTGATCGAGCAGATCTTCGAAGAACGCGACGCAGAGATCCTCCTCGTGGAGATTCATTCCGATCCCGCTGGTGGCGGCGGCGCGGGCGACGTGTTCGCCGAGCGTAAGCCGGTGCGGCCCCCTCGCGGCGAGATCGGCGCCAAGGGCCCACGCGGTGAGACCGTACAGCATGGCGGTGAGCTGATCGTCGGGACACTTCGTCGCTTCGGAGCGGTGTCTTCGATCAATCTTCGATCTTCCGTAAGTCCTCGACCTGACCCGTCCTGACGACGGATGTAGTCGCTGCTGAGGTGGTCCGCCTATGGACCACAAACACAGTCATCTCCGACGAGGCTCAGCCTTCTCCTCCCGACTCCCGCAGATCAGGCGGCACACCACGGAGCAGCACTCATGACGTCGCGGCCGGCGAAGCCGCAGCGGTCGCGCGAGCGCGACCTGAAGGAAGTGCTCGCCCGCCTCAGGCGGGCCGATGCGGAGGTGGCCGACGCGTTGGTGACGGTGCTGCGCTGCGCAGACACGCGCACGCTGGTTGCGCTCGGGGTGATCTTCGAGTTCGTCACGCAGCAGCTCCGGCGGCGGGCACGGTGAGGGCGCGGCAGCAGCTTCGCGATCCCCAGCCGATCCGCGAGCTACGCGACCTACGCCACCACGTCGGTGCGCTCCCGCGGGGCCGCGGGCGGCGGTTCCCTGCCGCGCTGCGCGAGCGGCTCATTACGTGGACGATGGCGCGCCGGGCTGGCGGCGCCAGGTGGAGCGAGCTGGCGCGCGAGCTCGGTGTCTCGGCGGTGACCCTGAAGCGCTGGCTGTCGGCGCGCTCCGCGCACACGGACCAGGCGACGCTCCGCCCAGTGGTCGTCTCCGACGAGCCGGCGCCTCAGACGCTGACGCTCGTGGCGCCGAGCGGGTTGCGGATCGAGGGTGTCACGCTCGCTGACGTGATCGCGATCCTGGGAGGCCTGGCGTGATCCTCGGGACCAGCCGCGCCGTGCGCGTGTTCGCGTACCCGGCGCCCGTCGACCTGCGCAAAGGCTACGACGGCCTGTACGGCCTGGTGCAGACCGGGCTCGGCCGCGACCCGCTGAGCGGCGAGCTGTTCCTGTTCGTCAATCAGGCGCGCAAGCTCTGCAAGGTGCTGGTGTGGGACGGCACCGGGCTGTGCATCTTCCAGAAGCGGCTCGAGCGCGGCTGCTTCGCGAAGCTGTGGCGCGACGACGGCCAGGTGCTGCGCCTGACCGCGAGCGAGCTCGCGCTGTTCATTGAAGGCTGCACGCTCGTCGGCACGCGCGAGCTGTCGCCGATCCCGCTCGAGCGAAAAGCTCTTGTTTCGGCGCGCGCGATGTGATCAATAGAGAGCGTGACCCTCGACGTCGATCTCGCGCGCGAGCAGGACATCGAGGAGTTGCGCCGGATCGCGCAGGCGCTGCAGGCGCAGAATCAGCAGCTGCTGGAGGCGCTCGCGAAGCAGCGCCTCGAGATCCAGCGGCTCCGCGGCAAGCCCGCTGACCTGCAGCTCACGCTCAAGATGCTCGAGGTGCTGCAGGCCAAGCAGCAGGCCGCCGCGGAGGCGCTCCGCCGCGCAGAGGCCGCGCAACAGCAGCGCGCCGCCGAGCCTGCCCGCAAGCAGGCCGAGCAGCCGCGCCGGCCGGCCGGCCCGACGCCGCAGCCGCTGCTGCCGGTGGTCGAGCGCGAGTTCGTGCTCGATGACGCCGACCGCATGTGCCCGAGCTGCGGCGGCGGTCTGCGTCCGATGACCGGACAGTTCGAGGAGTCCGAGCTGATCGACGTCATCGAGGTGCGCTACGAGCTCGTCAAGGTCAAGCAGCAGAAGTACGTGTGCCGGTGCGGCGGGTGCGTCGACACCGCGCTCGGCCCCGAGCGCGCCGCGCTGGGCAGCCGCTACTCGCTCGCGTTCGCGATCAAGGTCGTGCTCGACAAGTGGCTTGATCATATTCCGCTCGAGCGGCAGTGCCGGATCCTCGAGCGGCACGGGCTGGTGGTCACGTCGCAGACGCTGTGGGATCTCGCGAACGTGCTCGCACGGCGGCTCGCCTGCGTCGATGCTGCACTCCAGGCGCACGTGCTCGCGCAGCCGGTGATCGGGCTCGATCAGACGAGCTGGCCGCGCCTCGAAGGTGCGGACTCCAAGCCGTGGCAGATGTGGTGTCTGACCGCGCCGGGCGCGGTGGTGCACCGGATCCGCGATGACAAGAGTGCCGCGACGTTCATCGATCTCGTCGGCGCGTACACCGGCACGGTCGTGTGCGATGCGTCTCTCGACGCACGCTGCAGGTGCGCGAGCGGGCCCGGGCATCGTGCTCGCCGCTTGTTGGGCGCACGTGTTCCGCAAGTTCAATGAAGCGATGCCGGATCATCCCGAGGCCGAGCGGGCACTCGCGTGGATCGGCGCGCTCTACGACATCGAGGCGCGTGCCGCGGACGACCCGGCGCGACTCGCCGAGCTGCGTCGCACGGAGTCTGCGGCCGTGCTCGCCGAGCTCAAGGCGTGGCTCTGGGAGCAGGCGGCGCTGACCTCACTCTCGCTCGGCAAGGCCGCGGCGTACACGGTCGCGAACTGGGACCGGCTCACGCGCTTCGTCGCGGATGCGCGGATCCCGCTCGACAACAACGCGACCGAGCGCGCCCTCCGCGGTCCGGTCGTCGGCCGTAAGAATCACTACGGCTCGAAGTCACGCCGCGGGACCGAGGTCGCCGCGACGCTCTACACCATCCTCGAGACGGTGAAGCTCCACGGGGTGGATCCAGCCGTCTACTTGGCAGCCGCGATCACCGCTGCCGATCGCGGCGTCGCGTTGCTGCCCTGGGAGTTCGCCGCTGCGGCCCAGCCGGTCGCAAGCGGTCAGCGCGGCGACACGCCGGTGTGATGCGGACCGGTGACCTCGACGCGGAGCGCGCCTTGGTTGCGCTCCGCGGTCGCGCGGAACCACCAGCGTCCAGCGGCGCCTCGGATCTCGGGCGCGCCGAGTCCGAGCGCTGCGCCGAGCGAGCTCACGGCCTCGTCCGAAGTCGCGGTAATCCAGACCAGCGTCCAGCGCGGCGAGGTGTGAATGCTGGCCGCGGTGTCGCCGGGCAGCCCGGCGACGACCGCGCGCAGCGTAGCGACCAGGAGGTGCGCCTGCGCGTTCATCGTGCACCTCGCACGCTGCGCGCCGGCTGGAAGGAGTGGAATCGTCGTCGGAGATGTTCGAGTGCTCTGGCCATTGTCGGCCGAGCCGAGCAGAGCCGGCACCTGAGGTCAGGACGGGTTACGCCGAGGCCTTACGATCTTCGCGGTGAGCCCAAGCAGCTCGCGACGCAACCGGCGGCCGTCCCGGCTCGAGAGCCAAGTCGCGCGCACCCGATCGAGCGCCTCGATGACGGGATCTGCGGGCGCAACTGCCCCTGTAACGGGCCGTTACAGCCATTTGCCACGCAGTGGCACCCGATGACATTGCGGGCCGCGCATCCCGGCGAAAGATCTCGCACCGGCTGCGATGCCGTAACAATTTCCTCGTGGACGCGCGGCGCCGTGCCTCGGGGTTCCTCCTCGGCCCCGCACGGCCTCGCGCGCGCCCCCGGGCGTTCTCTGCTTCGCAGTGAGGTTGGTGCTCGCGGCCACGGCGGACGTTGGTGCTCGCACCACCGGCGAGCCCCGCGGCCTGTGCGCGCTGCGCGCGCTAGGCCGCTCGGGGGCCCCGCGGGCTCGGCTTGCTCTTCGAGGAGGACCCTTCGGACGGGGCGCCGCGCGTTGGCGAGATCATGCGGCGTGAGCTGCGGACTCATGCCTCCTTTCGAGGAAGAGGCGAGACCGAACCGGCCTTCAAGCACTTCTCGATCTCGGAGCCCGTGCTCTCTGTTGTTCGCGGCCGAGCAACGGGCTTTTCCGCTCGCCTCTGCAGGCTCCGGATCACCTGCTTCTGGATGCGCGGATGCGGGCGCGCCGTGCCCTTTGCCCAGCGTGAGACGGTCGACTCGGCGACCTCGAACTCGACCGCGAGATCGTGCTGGAGCGTGCCGAGTACTTCAAACGAAGCCGCCAAGATCTTCGCGAAGCCGCCCTCCGAGGCGTTCCCCTCGATCTCGTCGCGAATCCTCACCGCGGAGCTTTCGCATCGGCCGCTGCGTAGCGCGCGAGCTCTTCGAGCGCGGCATCGGGATCGGTCGCGGTCACGGACATGCTCGCGACGAGGTCGACGCGCCTGACGGTCACGTGCCACAGGGCGGGGCGCTGATGGCTCGACGGCCGGATCTCGGTCACGCGCCATCCGAACGAGTCGAGCGCCTCGATCATGGCCACATGCGGACGTACCGGCGGGTGACGGATGGCGCCGACCATGGCAGCGCCGTGGCGGCCAGGGGTGTGGAGCTTGCGCTTCCGATGTAACGGCGGGGACGAAGGCGACATGCGGACTCCTTTCGAGCACCGGACGGGAACGGGCCTGGTCATACTGCAACACGATATACGAGTTGTCAATCAACATGTATTTCATATAAAGACTGCGGTGCAGCGCGAAAATTGACCTATATGGCGCACGGATTTAGGTTCGTTCGGTGAAGCCGAAGCTCTACCGCTCGCCGGATCTGCCCAACCGATGGGTCGGGGAGGATCAGGACGGTGCGCTCGTGCACTGGCCTGCCGAGCGAGGTGGATGGGCGCGGCGCACACCCTACACGGGCGGAAGGCGCCAGCTCGAGGAGTACGAGCCGACGCTCGCGCGAGGGTCAGGATGGCCCGGTGGCGGACGCGGTCCCGCTCCCCGCTCATTGAGCGGTGCAGCGACCAAGATGATCGGCATCCGGGTGACGGAGGAGGAGCGCGCCAAGTGGGAGCGTGTCGCGAACATGAGCGACAAGGGCCTGACCGTGTGGGCGCGCGACGAGCTCAACGAGGTGGCAGACCGGATGCTCAAAGAGAGCACGACCCGACCCCGCTCGAAGGGGTAGCGCCCGAGGTCGCTGCTCGCCGTCCCGGCTCGCCGGTCCCGCTCGACGGGGTAGCGCCCGAGGTCCCGGCTCGCCGGTCCCGCTCGAAGGGGAGAGCCCGCGCCCGAAGCCGCTGCTCACGCCGTCGCGCTCTCGCCAACGCGCGGCGCCTCGCGAGTCGGTCCTCCTCGGAGAGCGCAGCCGAGCGCGCGGGGGTCCCCCGAGCGGCCTGGCGCGCGTAGCGCGCACAGGCCGCGGGGCTCGCCGGGGGTGCGAGCACCAACACTCGCCGTGGCCGCGAGCACCAACCTCACTGCGAAGCAGTGAACGCCCGGGGGCGCGCGCGCGGCGGAGCGGATCCGAGGAGGCCGCGAGCCAAGCGCCGCGCGTCTCCGCACGAGCACCACCGCGCGCGTTCACAGGCTCAGCGGCCGCGCCTCAGCTGCTGCTGCCGCCGCTGCCGCTGCCATCGCTGCTACCGCCGCCGCTGCCGCTGCTGCCATCGCCGCCATCGCCGCTGCCGCTGCCGCCGCCGCCACGGCTGCGGCGGCCAGCCAGCGACGAGCGCACCATGTCGATGAACTCGCGGCTGGCGTCTCGGAAGACGAATCGTGCAGGCGCGCACGAGCGCCGGTTGGCGCCTGGCCCCCTCGGCGTGCAGGAACGACGCGGCCACGACGTCGCCCAGCTGCTCGCCGATCGCCACCGCCGGCGTGCCGGCGAGGTTGTAGGCGTAGTTGTACTGGCCCATCATGCCGGTCTTGATCCGGAGGCGCGGGAGGTAGTATAGGGCCCGGACAGAGCCGGTGAGGTTTCTATGTTCGACAGGGGCAGGCGGCCAGGTAGCGGATCGGGCGTAGGTAGCGGAGGACCAGTAGGCGTCCCAGGCAAGCGGACGCTGACGGAGTCGCTGCCCCAGGTGGCGCGAGCGCGGCCGCCAAAGCGCGTGGCGGAGGGTGATGCAGCAGCTCCAGCCGCCCAGCTCAACGCAGTCGTCAGGGTCGTTGCCTACTCCAAGGGCAAGGTTCTCGGCCAGCCGTGGGGCGCGAAGGCGCACTGGGATGGCCCGCTGCCGCAGCGGTACACGGGGACACGCGGCCCAGCCGGATGGACGTGGGACAATCCAGACGCCCAGACCGTGCGCATCGGCAGCGACCTTCAGGGCCAGGGCGGGAAGACCGCCGAGCAGTGGGCGGGCGCCACGGCAGACCAGATCGTCATCTACGCAGCCGCGCTCAACACGGTCACGAGCGACAGAGGCGCTGCGCCGGACGAGCACGCGCCGGGGCATGCGCTCGATACGCAGGACGCAGGAGACGGCTCCTCGAGCGCGGCCCCGCACGCCGACGCATACGCCGGGCCCGACCGTGATGCGCGCAAGTCGCGAGGTCCCGGTCACAGCGCCGTCGGGGCGCCGGAAGGCACGGGCGAGCTCGGGCAGGTGCCCCACGCCAGCGCGGCCGATGCCTCTCATGCTGACGCCGCGACGCTCGCGGCTGAGATCGATCAACTCGTTGACGCAGCGGCGGATGCGGTTGACCGCGAGACGTTCGGTGGCGACGACGTCTCTGGCGAGCACCACGGCCGCGCAGGCGATGACACCCGCATCGATGGCACCGGACCGGGCGGCAACAGAGCGCGAGCCGATGGTGACGGCGAGGGCTCCGAGGATGGCGGCCACGGTGGCACCCAGGATGGCTCGCGCGACGGCGGCGAGCGCGGCGCCCCGGAAGGTATGTACGGCGGCGAGGGCGAGTTCGGCGATACCGGGATCACCGCCGGTAGCGGCATCATCGGCATCATCGGGGTCCCCGCCGCGCTCCGAGGCGCGGTCGAAGTCGCACTGATCGTTGCCGACGGCAACATCGTCGGCGCTGGCGAGGGCCTGTTCAAGAAGGGGCTCGGCAAGATCTCTTCGGTGCTCGCGGCGCGCAAGGCGATTGCGAGCGAGGCGCGCGTCGCCGCGGCCAGGGAGACCAAGGCCGCGCTCAAGAAGATCGCGTCGGACCCAGCGACCTCGGCGGCGTGGAAGGCCGCCAGCAAAGAAGAGAGGGCGGCTGTGACCCGCCGCTTTTACTGGGCGATGCAGCGCCGCTACTTCGACGCCTACCTCGCGGCCGCGAAGCGAGCGCGGCGAGAGGCGGCCACCGCGCTAAAACGGTCGGCGAAGGACGTCGCGGCGCGTGGGCGGCTCGCGGCCGCAGAGATGGCCGAGGAAGCCGCTACAGTGAAACCCCTCGCCGGGCGGCTGCCGCAGAACCACGAACTCGCCGGCCAGCAGTTTCCCGCCGACCTCCTGCAGCCGCAATTTCGCGCCAAGGGCGTCAAGTTCACGCCGGAGGGCTACCCGGACTTTGCGCCGCATGCCTTGCGACTGCCGAACGGAAAGACCAGCGTCGAGATCAGGCTGACCGGCTCGCGGGCCGCCGACGAGGTACTCGCAAACGCCAAGGCTGGACTGCGAGTTAAGCCTGCCGACTACACGTGGCACCATCTCGAGGACGGTAAGACGATGATGCTGGTTCCGTCCAAGCTTCACGGGGCCGTGAAGCACACCGGCGGAACCGCGAACTTCAGACATGTAACTGGGAGTGGCCCATATGCGAAATGAGTGGCCGATCATGAGTCGCCGCGGCCCGGCCGTCGCCGAATCGTCCGTCGCTGCCTTCGAGCAGCGCCTCGGGCACCTCCTTCCGACGGACTACCGAAGGTTTTTGCTGGAGGTGAATGGCGGCGAACCGGACGATTCTTCATGCGAGTTCTCGCTCGGTGCCGTAACCATGTTCTTCAGCATCTGCGACGACGCTGACGACTCTCGTGATCTAGAGGACGCGAACCGGTGGTTCAACGTCAGCCCGAGTCGCAATGATCTTCTGTTCGTCGCCCACGACTCCAGCGGCGCCAACATTCTGCTCGCGCTCACCGGTGAGCATCGGGGTCAGGTCTGGGTGCAGGACGTCGCCGACTCGAGGCCCGACGGTTCGAATCCTCGCGTCCTGTGGCACGACCGCCGGGATATGAAGAAAGCCGCCGACAGCTTCGACGAGTTCCTGCGCCAGCTGGGGCCGCGCTCGACGACGGCGACAGCCGGGTCAGCGCGAGAGGTTTGACTGATGTGTTCATGTCGATGATGTCTTGGTTTGTGGTCCACCTGTTCCCGACGTTCGCGTTCCATACTCATGGCCCCTCCTGGGAGCCGCTTCGCAAGGGCCCGGGGGCGCGCGCGAGGCCGCGCGGGTCCGACGAGGAACCCCGAGGCACGGCGCCGCGCGTCCGAGGAGAAACCCCGAGGCACGGCGCCGCGCGTCCCCTGGCGAGCATCCACGTGCGCGTTCTCGCTTCCTCCGCTCCGCTCCGCCGCCTCTTCCTCCGCTCCGCCGCCGCCGCCTCCGCCGCCTCCGCCGCCTCCGCCGCCGCCGCGGGCGGTCTCGGCTTGCGGGCGGCGGACCCCGGCGGGATATTCCGGCGATGCCGAACGAGATCCCGCTCGAGCTGCTCCAGCGCCTGCCGAAGACGGACCTGCACTGCCACCTGGACGGCTCGCTGCGGCTCGACACGATCATCGAGCTCGCCCGCCGCGCGAACATCAAGCTGCCGACGTTCGATCGCGGCGAGCTGCGCAAGATACTCGTCGCGGGCGAGCACGTCGCCTCGCTCGACGATTACCTGCGCGCGTTCGACATCACGCTGTCCGTCATGCAGACAGAAGAAGGCATCGAGCGCACCGCGTTCGAGCTCGCCGAGGACGCGTGGCGCGAGAACGTGCGCTATATCGAGGTGCGGTACTCGCCGCTGCTCCACACGCGCGAGGGACTCCGCCCCGCGCAGGTCGTCGAGGCCGTGCTGCGCGGCCTGCGCACCGCGAAGCGCTCGCTCGGCATCCGCTACGGCGTGATCCTGTGCGCGATCCGCTCGAACGGCCCCGAGGCCAGCCTCCGGATCGCCGAGCTGTGCGTCGCGTTCAAGAACCGCGGCGTCGTCGGGTTCGACCTCGCCGGCTCGGAGGTCGGTAACCCCGCGAAGGTGCACCGCCAGGCGTTCCAGCTCGTCATCGACAACAACATCAACTGCACCGCGCACGCCGGCGAGTCGTTCGGCCCCGACTCGGTGCACCAGGCGCTGCACAAGTGCGGCGCGCATCGCATCGGCCACGGCACGCGGCTCGTCGAGAGCGGCGACCTGCTCAATTACGTCAACGATCACCGGATCCCGCTCGAGGTCTGCCCGTCGTCGAACCTCCAGACGCGCGCCGCCGCGAGCTGGGAGACGCACCCCGTCGACTTCTACGTCGACTATGGCCTGCGCGTCACGATCAACACCGACAACCGCCTGATGTCCGACACGACCGTGTCGCGCGAGCTCCACCTCTGCCACCGCCACTATGGCTGGTCGCTGCAGACGATCAAGGAGATCATCATCGCCGGCTGGAAGAGCGCGTTCATGCCGTACCGCGAGAAGGCCGACATGGTCGCCGAGATCAGCCGCGAGCTGACGCAGTTCCAGGATCCGCGCGGCGAGGTCGCCGGCCGCGTCGGCCTCGTCGAGTCGGACCCCGTGCAGTCCGGCCCGCCCGCCAAGCCCAAGCTCGTCGCGCCCTCGTAGCTACCCGTAGCTACCCGTAGCTAGAAGACAGTGGCGTCGATGCCGCCGTCTTTCGGCGCGTCCGGCGCGACCTGTGCGTCCACCGTCCCGCACACCAGCGAGGGCGGCGCCCCGTCCCGGTGGCAGCGCCCGTCCGCGCGGTTGCAGGTGTAGCCCTCCGGGCAGGACTCGTCCGGGCCGCACCGAAACCCGCATTGCGGCTTGGGAACGTCGTAGCAGCCGGGGAGTATGAGCCCGAGCAGCGCGCTCGCTGCGAGCGCGAGGTGGAGGCGGCGCCGGCCTCTCTTCATGATCAAAACGCTATCATGTTGCGGTGCCGATGCGGCGTGCGCCCACGACGCGGCGCATCTGCAGGATCGCGATGCGGTGCCGGTGGTGTACCATCCGCTGGTGGTAAAGCTCGACCGGGATAGGCTGAGGGCGCTCGTCGAGCCGCACTGGCGACGTCTCTTCAACTTCGCTTTTCGCATGACGCTCGATCGCGATCGGGCCGCGCGCTACGTGCTCGACATCTTCGCGCTCGCCGCCTCGCGCCCCGAGCAGATCCCAGCCACCGACGCGCAGGTCGACGGCTGGCTGATCGGCATCGCGAACAAGGTGTTCGAGGACCGGCTGCCGCGCCAGCCCGAGATCAGCTTCGACGTCCTCGACGAGCAGCTGCGCAGCGAGGCCACGCGCACCGACGTCGTGCGCTCGCTGACCGATCCGCAGCGCGACTTCATGCTGTGGGAGCTCAAGCAGGGCTGCATGACGGCGATCGTCAACTGCCTGCCGCCCGGCGAGCGCGCCGCGTTCGTCGTCTGCCACGTCCTGAAGATGTCCGACGAGGAGGCCGCCCAGAGCCTCGGCATCACCGAGAGCGCGTACAAGGTGCGGCTCTCTCGCGCGCGCAAGAAGGTCGGCGACTACCTCGCGCCTCGCTGCGAGCACGTGAACCCGCACAACCCCTGCCGCTGCCCGGCGCGCGTCGGCACGGCGCTGCACCGCGGCTTCATCCGGCCGATGGGCGCGGTGGTCTCGCTGAGCAGGCCCGAGCGGCCGTACGGCCGCTACGGCGCCGGCCCCGATCACGAGGACGTGCCGGTGCGCGATCTCGCCGCGATCTACGGCGGCCTTCCGGAGCCCGATCCGCCGCCCGACCTCGGCGAGCGCCTCGTCGAGCAGCTCGCGCGGTCGTAGCGCATGAGCGCCGGCGCGGATCCCAGCCTCGTCACCGTCCTCGTCGCCGCCGCGGACGTGGACGCCCGGCGCTGGCTGCGCGAGAGCGCCGGCGCGTACGCGCTCGAGGAGGTGGACGGCGCCGCCGCCGCGCTCGAGCGGCTCGCCGCCGCGCCGCCGCGGATCCTCGTCGTCGGCGACCGCCTCGCCGACGGCACCGGCGCGGAGCTCCTGGCCCGCGCGGCCGAGGGCGGCCTCCTCGGCGGACCCGAGGGCCCCGCCGTGCTCGCGCTCGGCAGCGCGGGCGGCGCCGAGCCGGAGCCCGATGAGTCCGCCGTGCCGATCTTCTACCGGCTGACCCCCGCGCTCGACGGCGCGCGCGTCCGCGAGCTGCTCGCGCGGGCGATCGCGCCCGCCCCGGCGCCGCGGCCGCCCGGGCTCGCCGACGCGCTCGCGCTGCGGCACGTCCTCGAGCACGCCAAGCGGATCGGCCGGCAGCCGGACCTCCCGAGCGCCGCCCGCACCGCCGCCGCGGCGGTGCTCGAGCTCGCGGGCGCCGCGCGCGCGCGCGTCCTGTTCTACGACGACGAGACCGGCGCGCTGTGGCCCGAGGGCGAGGGCGAAGGCCACGACGCGCACGCCTCGGCCGGCATCGCCGGCTTCGCGGTGCGCACGAAGACCGGCGCCGCCGTCGCGCGCGCCGAGGCCGATCCGCTGTACCGCGCCGCGATCGACGACCCCGCCGGCGACGGCACCGAGCGGCTCGCCGCGCAGCCCGTCGCCGATCGCGACGGCCGCGTCCACGGCGTGATGATCGCGATCCGCACCGCCGATCAGGCGCCGTTCGGCGAGGTGGAGCTCCGCAAGCTCGAGGCGCTCGCCGACGCGTGGGCGCCGTTCATCCACCAGCTCGCGCTGCAGCAGGAGACCGAGCAGATCCTGCGCGGCCCCGAGCGGCCCGGGAGCGACGTGTTCCGCCAGGAGGCGATCGAGCACTTCGTGCGGCGCGGCCAGCGGGGCGACATCATCCGCGTCCACCCCGGCTGGGTCCACGCCGCGTACTGGCTCGTCGTCGTGTTCGTGCTCGGCGGCGCCGCGTTCGCCGCCGTCGCGCGCGTCCACAAGTGGTCGGAGGGGCCCGCCGTCGTGCGCGTCACCGGCCGCACCGACGTGACCACGTACGAGGGCGGCACGATCACCGCGCTCGCCGTCGCGCCGGATCAGGCGGTGACCGCCGGGCAGGAGCTCGCGCGGCTGCACGACAGCGAGCAGGCGGCGATCCTGCGCGCGCAGAGCACCGAGTTCGAGCGCAAGCTCGTCGCGTACCTGCAGATGCCCGGCGATCCCACCGTCAAGCAGGCGCTCTCGGCGCTCGTCTCCGCCCGCGAGAGCGCGCGCGCGCGGTCCGAGGCGCGCGTGATCCGCGCCCCGCACGACGGCGTCGTGAAGAGCCTGCACGTCGCGCCCGGGCAGCGCGTCGAGCCCGGCAAGACGATCCTGTCGCTCGTCGAGCAGGGCGCCCAGGAGGGCATGTCCGTCTACGCGTTCCTGCCGCAGTCGGACACGTCGCAGATCGCGGCCGGCCAGCGGCTGCGGTTCACGCTGCCCGGCTACCGCGGCGCGTACGTCGAGCTCCGGGTCGACGCGATCTCCGATCCCATGGGCGTCGCCGACGCGCGCGACCGCTACCTCGGCGATCGGTTCAAGGACTCGGTCCCGATCGCCGGCCAGGTCGTGGTGGTGCAGGCGCGCCTCGCGACGCCGACGTTTTCATCCGAGGGCACGACGTACCAGCTCCACGACGGCATGCTCGGGGTCGCCGAGGTGCAGCTCGAGTCGCGCTCGGTCTTCCAGACGCTGGTGCCGGGGCTGTGATGGACGACGAGGCCAAAGCGCCCGAGGCGCCGCTCGAGCCCGGCGAGCCCGGCGAGCCCGGCGCGCCGCCCGAGCTCAGCGAGGCCGAGCTGTTCCCGTCGCTGGCGCGCCTGGCGCAGCAGCGGCGCGGCAAGGTGCCGTTCGTCCAGCAGCTCGAGTGGACCGACTGCGGCGCGGCGTGCATGGCGATGGTCCTCGGGCACCTCGGGCGCGACACGACGCTCGACGAGGCGCGCGAGATCGTCGGCGGCGGCGGGCGGGACGGTGCCGCCGCCACCTCGATCGTGCGGGCCGCGGAGCACTATGGCCTGCGGGCCCGCGGCATCTCGATCGACATCGAGCACATGCGGTTCCTGCCGGCCGGGACGATCCTGCACTGGGAGTTCAACCACTACGTCGTGTTCGAGCGCATGACGCGCAAGGGCGCCGAGCTCCTCGATCCCGCGCGCGGCCGGCGGATCATCCCCGAGAAGCAGCTGCGCGAGTCGTTCACCGGCGTCGCGCTCGTGTTCGAGACCACCGACACGTTCGCGCAGCGCAAGGCCGGCTCCGGGCGGTGGGCCTGGTACTTCCGGCAGCTCGGCGGGCAGCGCCACCTCCTGACGCGCGTGCTCGTCATGTCGCTGCTCCTGCGCGTGTTCGCGCTCGCCGTCCCGCTGCTCACGGCCGTGCTCGTCGATCGGGTGATCCCGCGCGGCGATCACGGCCTCCTGCTCGTCGTGATGATCGGGCTCGGCGGCATGCTCGTGTTCCAGATCGTGACCGCGCTGGTCCGGACGCACCTCCTGCTCCAGCTCCGCACGAACCTCGACACGCGGCTGACGCTCGGCTTCGTCGACTACCTGTCGCGGCTGCCGTTCGACTTCTTCCAGCGCCGCTCCACGGGCGACCTGCTCATGCGCGTGAACAACAACGCCACGATCCGCGAGGTGCTCACGGCCAACACGCTGTCGGCCCTGATCGACGGCCTGTTCGTCCTGCTCTACATCGGGCTGATCCTCGCCGTCGATCCGCTGCTCGGCGTGGTGACGCTCGCCCTGGGGGCGCTGCAGCTCACCGTGCTCCTCGGGGCGCGGCGCCGCTACCGCGACCTGCTCGTGCGGGCGCTCGACGCGCAGGCGCGCTCGCAGTCGTACCTCGTCGAGATGATCGCCGGCATGTCGACGCTCAAGGCCGCCGCCGCCGAGAGCCGCGCCGTCGAGCGGTGGTCGAACTTGTACGTCGACGAGCTGAACGTCTCGCTCGACCGCGGCCGCACCACCGCCGTCGTCGACGCTGTGCTCGGCGCGCTGACCAGCGGCTCGCCGCTCGTGATCCTGATGCTCGGCGCGCTGCGCGTCATGGACAGCGGCATCAGCCTCGGCACGATGCTCGCGGTCAACGCGATCGCCATCGGGCTGCTCGCGCCGCTCGCGTCGCTCGTCAACAGCGGCCTCCAGCTCCAGCTGCTCGCCAGCTACATGGACCGCGTCGAGGACGTGCTCAACACGAGCCCGGAGCAGTCCGGCCAGGACGCCGCGCGCGTGCCCCGGCTCACCGGGCGCGTGACGCTCCAGGACGTGGCGTTCCGCTACAGCGAGCGCGCGCCGCTCGTCGTGCGCGACGTCTCGGTCGACATCAGGCCCGGCTCGATGGTCGCGCTCGTCGGCAAGTCCGGCTGCGGCAAGTCCACGCTCGCGAGCCTGATCGCGGGCCTCTACCGCCCGATCGGCGGCCGGATCCTGTTCGACGGCCACGACCTCGCGCGGCTCGATCTGCGCGCGCTGCGGCGGCAGATCGGCGTCGTGTTCCAGCAGCCGTACCTGTTCGCCGGCTCGATCCGGACGAACATCGCGCTCACCGATCCGACGCTGCCGCTCGATCGCGTGATCGCTGCGGCGCGGGCGGCCGCCATCCACGACGACGTCGACGCGATGCCGATGGGCTACGACACGATGATCGCCGACGGCGGCTCGTCCCTGTCGGGCGGCCAGCGCCAGCGGCTCGCGATCGCGCGCGCGCTGGTCCACCGGCCGGCGCTGCTCATCCTCGACGAGGCCACGAGCTCGCTCGACGCCGAGACCGAGCGCGCGGTGATGCACAGCATGGCGCAGCTCCGGTGCACGCGGATCGTGCTCGCGCACCGGCTCAGCACGATCCAGGGCGCGGACCTGATCCTCGTCATGGATCGCGGCGAGATCGTGGAGTCCGGCACGCACGCCGAGCTGCTCGCGCGCGGCAAGGTCTACAGCCGGCTCGTCGCGGCGCAGCTCTCGCCCGACGCCGCACCGGGGGGCGCGTGAGCCGGGCGCGGTGTCACCTGGGCGCGCGCGCCGCCCTGGCGCTCTGGCTCGCCGCCCTGGCGTGCGGCGACGGCGACCGCGCCGATCCCGATCGCCGCGGCGCGCCGCAGCCCACGCCCGTGACGCGGCGGGATCGCCCCACCGCGCTGCTCGACGAGGTCGGCTTCGTCGGCGTGCTCGTGCCGCGCGACGCGCACGAGGTCGTCTCGCCGCTCGCGACGAAGATCGAGCGGCTGCTCGTCAAGCTCGACGATCCCGTGGACAAGGGCACGCCGCTCGCGATCCTCGACGCGCGCGAGCCCCGCGAGCGGCTCACGCTCTCGCGGAGCGAGCTGCGCGAGGGCGAGGCCGCCGTCCGCCAGGCCGCCATCGAGCGCGAGGCGGCGCGCGCCAAGCTCGCGCGCGAGCAGCAGGCGCTGCGCGCCGGCATCGTGTCGGTGGCCGAGGTCGAGCTCGCCACGGCGGAGGCCGACAAGGCCGTGAGCGCCGTCGACCGCACCATCGCGGAGGTCGAGAAGCGCCGCGAGACCGTGAAGCAGCTCGAGCAGCGGCTGGCGGACACGACGCTCACCTCGCCGATCGCCGGCAAGGTCGCGCTGCGCTACGTCGAGGAGGGCGCGCGGGTGCGCGAGGGCCAGGCCGTGATCCGCGTGATCCGCTCCGACGAGCTGTTCGTGAAGTTCGCGATCCCCGCCGCCGCGGCGCGCACCGTCGCCGCCGACGATCCGATCGAGCTCCGCCTCACCGAGCGCGGCGTCGTCGCCAAGGGCGTCGTCAAGCGCGTCTCCCCCGAGCTCGATCCCGTCGCGCAGATGGTGCTCGCCGAGGCCGAGCTCGTCACGCCCAAAGGCGAGCTGCGCGCCGAGCTGCGCGCTGGCGACACCGGCCGCGTCGTCGTCGTCCGCCCGCCGCCCCCGTAGCAGTCGCATCTTGTCCAGCGTGCTACGTAAGGCTATTTTCGCAGTACGAATGGTCAAGTCTTGGGAAGACCTGGGAAATCGCGTGATGGCGGCGAGGAAGGGCCAGGGGCTGACCCAGATCGAGCTCGCGACGGCGATCGAGGTCGATTGCTCGGTCATCACCCAGATCGAGACGGGCGAACGAACGGTGGATGCCGGTGAGCTCGCCCGGCTCGCCAAGGTCCTGAGGCGGCCGATCGGATGGTTCGTGACCGACCCGCCTCCCTCCGTGGTGAGCCGCCGCGCCGGCCGTGACGATGTCGTCCGGCACGAGGACATCCAGCTCGAGGCGCTCGCGCAGGATGTCGAGCAGCTGATCGGGCTCGGCGTGCTGCACCCGCCGCTTGCCAGGCCGATCTCCATCGACGCGATCGGTGCAGCGGAGCAGGCGGCGCTCGAGGCCAGGCGCGCCGCGGGGCTGCGCGAGGACGAGCCGGTCTGGGACCTGGTGCGCGTCGTCGAGCGGCTGGGGCTGTACGCGTTCGTGTTGGAGCTGGACGGGCGAGACAGCGCCGAGGCGGACGGCTCGTACGTCGCCCTCGAGGCGTGCGGGGTCGCGCTCATCAATGGCCGCCGCGAAGCGGGGCGCCGGCGCTTCACGATCGTCCACGAGCTCGGGCATCACCTCTCCGAGGACGAGTACGATCCCGACTGGGTCGTCGGCTCGGATGCCACGGAGCGCGAGAAGATCGTCAACGCCTTCGCGATCCACTTCCTCTTGCCGCGAGCGGCCGCCCTGCAGCGCTGGCCGGCGCTTCAGGGGGCCGCGGATCCTCGCGATGCAGCGATTCGCCTCGGCGTGGAGTTCGGCCTGAGCTGGTCCGCTGCGTGCGCGCACCTCCATCGCCTCGGCTGCTTGTCGACCAAGCAGTACGAGCACCTGCTCCCGCAGCGGCCGACGAGCGTCGATCTCGTCGAGCGCGAGCTCACGATCCGGAACGATGTGGTGGCGCCGCTCGTGCCGCCGGGCTACGCAGCGTCGGTCATCCGGGCGCTGCAGCAGGGGAGAGTCGGCCCCCCTCGCGCGCTCGAGCTACTGCAGGGGACCGTCCACGAGCGGGATCTACCCGCGAAAAAGCCGCTCTCTCTCGACTCGATGAAGCGCGAGCTCGAGCGGCTCCTCGACTAACCTCGGCGCGCTCATCATGGCCTCGGCTCTGGGACTCGATAGCTCCGTGTTGAGCCCGTTCGCACGTGCGGAGCGGCTCGACGTGCTCGAGCGACTGACGAGCGGCCGCCGGAGGGTCGTCACCGAGGCGGTCCTGCGTGAGATCGATCGAGGCTGTGCAGAGCACCCGCCGCTGGCGCAGATCCGCGCGCTGTCGTGGCTGGACGTCGTGTCTCCTCGTTCGCCAACCGAGCTCGAGGTGTTCAACGAGTACATCCGAGTGCTCGGCGCCGCCGAGCGGAACATCGGTGAGTCGTCGATCCTCGCCTGGGCCGAGGCCACGTCCAGCATGGTCGTCATGGACGACGACGATGCCGTGCGCGCGGCCCGGAAGCGGAACGTCTCCGTGCTCCGGACGCTCACGCTCCTCTGCAATGGCCTGCACGGAAAGCTCCTGACGATCGACCAAGCCTCTGCGCTGGTCGACGAGCTGGTGACTGCAGGCGGCGCGCGGTTCCCGTGCGATGGAGCGAGCTTCGTGCAGTGGGCCGAGCGTAACGGCCTCTTGCCCGCCGGCTGACCGCGCGGCTCAGCGCTTCCGCGCGACGAACCGCACGAGCTTCGCGCGATCGAGCGCCCAGTCCGGCGCGTCCTCGACCACCTCGTCGCGCAGGATCTCGAAGCCCGGCGCGAGCAGCGCCGCGAGCTGCCCCGGCGCGAACCCGCCGTCGTCGGCGCCGGCCGGATCCTTCGCGAAGTACTCGACGATGAACAGGCCGCCCGGCCGGAGGCTCGGCTTGATCTTCTCGATCCACGCCACCTTGTCGCCCGCGTAGATCATCGTGACGAGGTCCCAGCGGCTCGTGCCGAAGTCGTACTCGTCGATGTTGACGTTCACCGCCTCGAGCGCGAGCTTGCGCTTGGCCGCCTCCTCCTTGGCGATCCGGATGCCCTCGTCGGAGAGGTCGACGCCCGTCACCTTCCAGCCCTGCGCCGCCAGGAAGAGCGCGTTGCGCCCCTGGCCCATCGTCACGTCGAGCGCCTTCCCCGGCTTCTTGCCCTTCACGGTCGCGACGAGCAGCCGGTTCGGCTCGCGCAGGAAGCCCAGCCCGTTGCGATAGATCTCGTTCCAGGTGTCGCGCATCGACTGCTCGCCGCCGCGCTGCCACGTCCACAGCCGCGCCTGCCACGCGTCGCCGCGCCGCACCCACTCGAGGAGGTACCACCCGACGTACTTGTACCCGCCCTTCGTGTCGTTGCCGCCCTGCCGCTCGGTGGCCTTGCCCGTGAACACCGCGCTGTCCGCGTGGACGCGCACGCGCTCCTCCTCCCACGTCCGCGACGCGATGAACGCGTTGCCCGCCTTGCGCTTCCGCATCTGCTCCAGCTCCTCGTCGCGCGTCACCCCGTGCCCGCCCTCGAAGTGCAGGAACTCCGGCGCCAGCTTCGGCTCCACCGCCGCCACATCGCCGCGGTCGTACGCCTCGAGCAGCGCGTGGCTCAGCTGATTGATCTCCTCCTCGCTCGGCGGCTTCACCGGCGCCGGCTGCGCGGGCTGCGCTCCCGGCGCCGGCTGCGCCCCCTGAGCCGGGCCCGCCTGCTCCGCCGCCATCTCGGTGCCCGCCGCCGCCGGCTTTGCTGGCGCCGTGCCGCGAGCCGTACACGCCGTGGCCACACCGATGAGGAGGAACAGTCCGAACCGCGAGCCAGCTCCGAGCATCGAGCGCATGTGCACGTCGTACCAGATCCGCGCTCCCTGCATTCCTTCCATATGCATGCGCAGCGACGCCGTACGGAGGTACGGCGATCCGCCCATCGCTATGATGGGGCTACCGACCGGGCAGTAGACCCCATGCAGCGCGCAGACTTCGTTCGGTCCGGCTTGTCCGGCTTGTCCGGCTTGTCCGGCTTGTCCGGCTTGTCCGGCTTGTCCGGAGTTCGGACAGGACCGGACGTTGTGCATTCGATCGAACAGATATGGGGAGGATCGGCCTGGGCAGCATCAGGTGCTGGCGGTATAGTTCGCAAACCAATGCGCTTCGACGAGAAGGCTCGTGAGAACATGGAGGCGGCGGATCGCTTGCTGTCGAGGTCGGAGGATGGGCTCGCAGAGCCGCTGGCGAACGCATCCGCGTCGCGGGCGTACTATGCGGCCTACCAGGCGGTCGCGAACTGCGCCCAAGAGGCTGGGGTCGAGTTCAATTCGAGAGGCGCCAACTACTACGTGCACGACAAGCTCCCTTCGCTCGCGTTTCATCGACGGATCATCGATCTCGACGAGCGCGAGGCGCTGTCGTGGCTGTATGGTCTCCGAATCAAGGCCGACTACGCAGACGAGCACGTCGCCAACGACGAGGCCTCCGAGGCGGCAGAGATCGCCCGCCGGCTCGTGCAGAGGCTGGTCGGGTTGGGGCGCTCATGAAGGCTCGCGAGCAGATCCTTCATCGCGTCGCCGAGCTGCTGAACGACCGGCCGGTGCGGTGGGCGGATCCGCATCAGTTCATCGGCGACTTCGACGGGCGAGAGCGAACGTTGGAGGTCTTCAACGCGGACGCCCTGGAGCAGCGAGAGCTCATGCGCCGCATGCGGCCGATTCGTGAGGAGCTGGAAACAGCAGCCGGCGGGCCGGTGGTGGTGATCTTTCATACGCGAGCCGAGTCTGCCCGGCTCCACGCGAGCTTCATCGATGCTCACGCATCCACGCTCGCGCGAAGGCTAGCGGGCGGCGCCGGCTAGCGGGCGGCGTGGAAGGCGCGCTCGAGGTCGGCGAGGAGATCGGAGAGGTCCTCGATGCCGACGGAGAGGCGGATGAAGCCGTCGGCGATGCCGAGCTTCTTGCGGTTCTCGGGAGGCACGCTCGCGTGCGTCATGATGGCCGGGTGCTCGATCAGGGACTCGACGCCGCCGAGGGACTCGGCGAGCGTGAAGACCTGACAGGCGGAGAGGAAGCGGCGGGACTCCTCGAGGCCGCCCCGCAGGACGAAGCTGATCATGCCGCCGAAGCCGCGCTGCTGGCGCTTGGCGATCTCGTGCTGTGGGTGCGAGGGCAGGCCGGGGTAGATCACCTTCTCGACCTGCGGGTTCGCGGCGAGCCAGCCGGCGATCTGGTGCGCGTTGGACTCGTGACGATCCATGCGGACGTGCAAGGTCTTCGTGCCGCGCAGGATCAGGAAGCAGTCCATCGGCGAGGGCACCGCGCCGGCCGCGTTCTGGAGGAACGCGAGCCGATCGCGCAGCCCGGCGTCCTTCAGGATCAGCGCCCCGCCGACCACGTCGGAGTGGCCGTTCAGGTACTTCGTCAGCGAGTGCGCGACGATGTCGGCGCCGAATTCGATCGGCCGCTGGAAGTACGGCGTCATGAACGTGTTGTCGACGGCGAGGAGCAGTTCGTGCTCGCGGCACACCTCGGCGAGCGCCGCGAGGTCCACGATCTTCAGCATCGGGTTCGTCGGCGTCTCGACCCAGACGAGCTTCGTCGTCGGCCGCACCGCAGCCGCGACGGCGGCGGCGCCGGCCGCCGGATCGACGTACGTGAACTCGAAGCCGAACCGGCGGTAGACCTTGTCGAACAGGCGGAACGTGCCGCCGTAGAGGTCGTCGCACGCGATCACGTGCGTCCCGGTGTCGAACAGCTGCAGGAGCGTCGACGTGGCCGCGAGGCCCGACGCGAAGCACAGCCCGCCCGCGCCGCCCTCGAGCGACGCGAGGTTCGCCTCGAGCGCGTAGCGCGTCAGGTTGTGCGAGCGCGAGTACTCGAAGCCCTTGTGCTCGCCGGGCGCCTGCTGCGCGTACGTGGACGTGTAATAGATCGGCGTCATCACGGCGCCGGTCGTGGGATCGGGGCTCTGGCCGGCGTGGATCGCGCGCGTGCCAAAGCCCAGGGTGGGATCGTCGTGAGAGGCCATCGGCGGCTTAGTCCTCGAAGCGGAACTTGCTGGGGTCCTTCTCCATGATCCGCTCCATCGCCGCCTCCTCGAGGAGATCGATCATCCGCTGCCCGCCGTACTTCTTCATCAGCTTGTCGTCGTACTCGTCGGCGATCAGCGCGACGTCGCGCAGCGTGGCCGTGAGCTCCTCGGGGTCGAGCGTGGTGCCGCCGAGGATCGTGTGCGTGAACATGATCGTGTGCTCGGCGGGGTCCATCGCGAATGCGCCGAAGCGGAGGTGGCCGTTCAGCTCGAGCAGCTGCTTCGCGAGCGGCCCGTCGACGTCGACGCCCTTCACGAGCTGCGCCGTGCAGCGAACCATCGCGCGGTTGTCGCCCCACGGCACGACGTTGATCATCACGTAGGCGGAGCCCTGCTTGATGACGTAGAGCGAGTCGTCGACCTTGCGGTACGCGGGGCTGTCTTGGATCGTGCGCTCGATGAGGAGTGCGGTCGCAACCTCGGCGGGGTTCATACGCGCGTTGTTACCACGGGTGCCACGTCGTGTGATCCACGACGCAGGCACCCGGTGGCCGTCTGTCGCCTGCGCCGTGCCATACTCGCGGGCGTGCCGATGCTCCTCGGTCGCCTTGCGCTCACCGCCTCGCTCGTGATCGCGATCGCCGGCTCCGCGCGCGCGCAGACGCCAACCCCGGTCCCGGCAGATCCGCAGCCGCGCCCGGTGCCGGTCCAGCCGGGCAGCCCGCCGCCGTCGAACGAGCCGACGCCGTACCCGGCCCCGGTGCCGGCGGATCCGGCGCAGCCGGCGCCGAGCCAGCCAGCGCCGGCGCAGCCGCCACCCGCGCAGCCAGCGCCGGACACCCCGGCGCAGCCGGCGCCGCCAGCGCAGCCGGCGCAGCCAGCGCAGCCGGTGCAGCCCGCGCAGCCAACGCCGCCGCCGCCGGCCACGCCGCCGGCAGCGACGCCGCCGGTTACGGTCACGCCGCCCGCCCCGATGGGCGTCACCACCACGAAGGTGACCGCGTACCCGCAGACGCCGCTCGTCGGGACCGCCACCATCAAGAGCATCGTCGTCGAGGGGAACTCGAAGACCGTCAGCGACACCGTCGTCCTGATCTCCAAGCTCTCGGTCGGCGACTCGTTTGGCGCCGACATGGCCGACTCCGTGAAGGCCGATCTCATCTCGAGCGGCCTGTTCAAGGACGTCATCGTCTACTGGACGAACGTCGAGGGCGGCGTGCAGATCCACCTCGTCGTCCAGGACAAGCACTCGTGGGTGATCGCGCCCGCGTTCTACAACCAGCCGACGAACATCGGCGGCGGCATCGGGTTCGGCGAGAACAACCTGTTCGGCAAGAACCAGAAGATGCTGCTCTACGGCCAGATCGCCACCGGCGACTCCTTCTTCATCGGCGCGTGGGTCATCCCGTCGCTCGGCGGCACGCGCTTCTACAGCCAGCTCGACACATATCTGAAGAGCGCGCGCATCATCGAGTACGCCGCGCCCTCCGAGTACATCGACGGCGCCACGCCGAAGGAGGTGCGCAAGTCGCGCATGAACTACCTGAACGGCGGCGTGAAGCTCGGCATCGAGCTGTTCCGCGGCTTCAAGATCGACGCGCGCCTGCGCGCCGCGAAGGTCTCGTACAAGAGCGTGGAGCTCGCCGACGGCGCGACCGAGGCCATGGTCGATCCGGCGCTCGCCCCGGGCGATCCGATCCCCGCCCCCGGCGGCGAGGGCTGGGACATCTCGAACGAGTGGACGGCGACGATCGATCGCCGCGCCAACTACTACGGGATCCAGTCCGGCTACCGGCTCGGCGCGTCGTTCGAGCGCGCGCTGTCGGGCGTCTCGGACTTCGACTACACGCTCGTCGGCTTCTCGCTCTACCGCGCGAAGCAGATCCTCGCGCGCCACAACCTGGTCCTGCGCGCAAACCTCAACATCGGCCGCGACGTGCCGTTCCAGCAGGAGTACTCGCTCGGCGGCACCACCATGCGCGGCTACGTGAACAACCAGTTCCGCGGCGACCTCAAGGCGATCGCGAACGTCGAGTACTCGGTGCCGCTCCTCACCATCAAGGGCTTCTCGGTCCGCGGGCTCGCGTTCTTCGACAGCGGGTACGCGACGTTCCTGCGCACGCGCGAGGTGGAGGCGCGGCGCCATTACCTGCCGGGCGCCGACGCGCGCGGGGCCGCGCCGTTCAAGAACGCGGTGGGTGTCGGCACGCGGCTCTACCTGCGGCAGATCGTGCTCCCCCTCCTCGGTCTCGATTTTGGGTATGGTCTCGAGGCCCGTGACTACCAGATCTATCTCGCGATCGGTCTTACTGATTAGCGCGCTGGGCGCGGCGCTGGGTGCGGGCTGCAGCCAGGGGCCGGGCGCGGGCCCGGGGACGCCGGGCACGCCAGCGCCGGGCGCCGCGACGCTCGTCCTCGTCGGTGGCGACGTCCGGACGATCGATCCCGAGCGCCCGGCCGCGACCGCGGTCGCGATCGCTGGCGATCGGATCGCCCTGGTCGGCGGCGACGCCGAGGTCCGGCGCCTCGCCGGGCCGGGCGCGCGCGTGATCGAGCTCGGCGGCAAGACCGTCACGCCGGGCCTGATCGACGCGCACTGCCACCTCTATGGGCTCGGCGCGGATCTGGAGATGGTCTCGGTGCGCGGCCTTCCCTCGGAGGCCGCGACGGTCGCGGCGGTCACGGCGGCCGCCGCGGGGCGCCCGGCGGGTGAGTGGCTGGTCGGCCGCGGTTGGGACCAGAACCGGTGGCCGGGGCAGGCGTTCCCGACGCGCGCGGCGCTCGATGCCGCGGTCGGGGATCGGCCGGTGCTCCTGCGTCGCATCGACGGCCACGCGGTCTGGGTCAACTCGCAGGCGCTCGCCGCCGCGAAGGTCACGGCGGCGACGCCGGATCCCAAGGGCGGCAAGATCGTGCGCGGCCCCGGCGGCGAGCCGACCGGCGTCCTGATCGACAACGCCGCGGATCTCGTGGATGCCGTGGTCCCCGCGCCGCCCGCCGAGGTGCGCGAGCGGCGGATCCGGGCCGCGGCGCGGCGCGCGATCGAGGTCGGGCTCACCGGCGTCCACGACATGGGCATCGACGACGCGACGGCGGCCGTCTACCGGCAGCTCGCCGCGCGGGGCGAGCTGCCGTTGCGCGTCTACGGCCTGCTCTCGGGCGATCCCGCGAACATCGAGCGGCTGCGCCGCGGCCCTGATCCGGCGACCGATCGGTTCGAGCTGCGCGCGGTGAAGTTCTTCGCCGATGGCGCGCTCGGCTCGCGCGGCGCGCGGCTCTACACCGACTACACCGACGACCGCGGCAACCGCGGCCTGTGGGTCACCGAGCCGGAGCGGCTCGCGTTCGCCGTCGAGGTCGCCACGAGCGCCGGCTGGCAGGTGGCGGTGCACGCGATCGGCGACGCCGCGATCGGCAGCGTGATCGACGCGATCACGGCCGCGCACAAGAAGTACCCGGGCGAGCACCGCCCGCGCATCGAGCACCTGCAGATCCTCGCGCCCGACGACGTGCCGCGCCTCGTCGAGACGCGGGCGATCGCGTCGATGCAGCCCACGCACGCGACGAGCGACATGCCGTGGGCCGAGCAGCGGCTCGGCCCCGAGCGGATCAAGGGCGCGTACGCGTGGCGCACCGTGCTCGACAAGGGGATCCCTCTGGCGGCGGGCTCGGACTTTCCTGTAGAGGAGGTCTCGCCGCTGCTCGGCATCTACGCGGCCGTCACGCGGCAGGACGGGAGCGGCACGCCCCCCGGAGGTTGGTATCCTCGGCAGCGCATGACGCTCGACGAGGCCATCACGGCCTTCACCTATGGCGCCGCGTACGCGGGCTTCGCGGAGGGCTCGCGGGGCCGGATCGCGGTCGGCCGCCTCGCGGATCTCACGGTGCTCGATGGCGCGATCGCGGCGGATCGCTCGCTGCTCGAGCGCAAGGCCGCGCTGACGATCGTCGGTGGCCAGATCGTCCACGAGGCGCGGCCGGGGAGCGGGGCGCGTTGAGGTTCTGTCCGTTCTGCAGCGCCGAGAACGGCGACGAGCTGGCGGTGTGCCAGAGCTGCGGCCGTCGGCTGCCGCCGCTGCCGCCGCGCCGCGCGGGCGCGCCGGGGGGCGGCGTCCAGCTGCCGCCGCGGCCATCGGCGCCGCCCGCGCAGCCGCCGCCGGGCGCCGCGCCGCGGCCCGCGGGGCCGCCCGCGCCGTCGTCGCCACCGGGCGCCGCGTCGCGGCCGCCGGCGCCGTCCACGCAGCCACCACCGCCGGGTGCCGCGTCGCGGCCGCCCGCGCCGTCCACGCAGCCGCCGCCGCCAGGGGCGCCGCCGCCAGGGGCGCCGCCGCCAGGAGCACCGCCGGCCCGCGGCAAGTCGGCGTCGATCCCGCCGCTTGTGCCGCCCAGCGGGCCAGCCCCGCTTCCGGGGAGCGGCCCTCGCCTGGCGCCCGCGCCCGCGCCCGTGCCGCCGCCAGCGGCCATCGGCTTCGACGATGACTTCAACACCATCGCGTCGGCGCCGCTCGATCTCCCCGATGATGAGCTGCCGTCTGCGCCCGAGCCCGCGCACGCGGCGGCCGCGCCGTCCCGTGCGCCCGCGCCGCCCCGCGGGGCCGCGCCGGCGAGCCCACCGCTCCGCGGGGCCGCGCCGGCGAGCCCGCCGCTCCGCGGAGCCGCGCCAGCGAGCCCGCCGTCCCGCGGGCCCTCGCCGACGAGCCCGCCGCCCCGCGGGCCCGCGCCCGGCGCATCGCCGCTGTCCGTGCCGCCGCTGTCGGGGGCACCACCGTCAGCGGCGCCGCTGTCGCCTTCGCAGCCGCTGTCGGGGCCGCAGCCGCTGTCGGGGCCGCAGCCGCTGCCGGGGCCGCAGCCGCTGCCGGGCCCGCAGCCGCTGTCGGCCCCGCAGCCGTTTCCCGTCCCGGCGCCGCAGTTCCCCGCGCCGCCGATCGTCCCCGCCGGGCCGCTCGTCGCCCCGACGCGCGATCGGGCGTCGTTCGAGGAGCCGCCGCCGACGCACATCCAGCGCCCCGACGCGTACGCCGATCGGCCGTTCACGCCGGCGAAGGTGAGCCCGGTCCCCGAGATCCCCGAGCCCGGCCTCGTCAACGCCGCGCGCTACGCGGTGCGGTTCGGCCGCGCGCGCTGGCAGCGGCGCGGCGCGATCCGCACGCTCCGCGTCGAGATCAAGCAGGACACCGAGGCGCTCGATCAGGTGCTCGGCGCGCTCGGCCGCGTCGCGCGTGACGCCGGCGTCGAGGGCCGCGTGTTCTCCGCCGAGAACGCCGCGCTCGACGCTACCCAGGAGCGGATCGCGGCGCTCGGCCGCGAGCAGTCCGAGGTCGAGGGCCGCCGCGCCGAGGAGAACTCGAAGTTCGGCGACGTCGAGACCGAGCGCAACGCGAAGCTCGCCGAGGCCGAGCGGATGGCCGCCGAGGCGCAGCGCGACCTGACGCAGCTCGAGACCCAGCGCCGCACCCTGCGCGAGCAGCGCAAGGAGCTCGAGCGCCGGCAGCGCGCGCACCTCAAGGGCGCCGAGGACAGCGAGCGCGCGGCCGCCGGGGCGCAGGTGCCCACCGCGGGCCAGGATCACCGCCGCGCGGCCGAGCAGTTCCGCAAGGAGGCCGCCGCGCTCGAGCCCGAGCGCCAGGAGGTCGAGCGCCAGCTCGCGGCGATCGAGCGCCCGATCGCCGAGACCACCGCGCGCCTCGACGCCGCGAAGGCCGAGCTCGACGCCGCCAAGCGCAGCCTCGCCGACGCGCGCGAGGGCCACACCCACCGGCTCGCCGAGCTCGACGCCGAGCAGAAGCGCAAGGCCCGCGAGGTCGCGCTCGCCGAGGCCGAGATCGCGCGCCGGCTCGTCACGCTCGGCACGCTCGTCAACCTGAACCGGATCGAGGACCCGCGGTTCGGCGAGCTCTACCAGCGGATCGACCGGCTGCGCGGCGCGATCACCTCCCGCACCACCGAGATCGAGAAGCTCACGGCCGAGCGCGAGGCCTACGATCGCGGCGCGCTCGTCCGCGGCATCGCCACGATCGGCGGCGCGTTCGTCGCGTTCATCGCGCTGATCGTCATCCTGGGCGCGCTGATCTGATCGCCGGCTCGCCTGCGCGGCGCACGCGGCTGCCGCCGTCGTCCGCCGTCGCCGTCGTCCGCGCCGCCGCCGCCTGCGCCGCCGCCGCCGCCGCCTGCGCCGCCTGCGCCGCCGTCCGCGCACGCTGCAATTTTTGCGAGTCGGTGAACCCCGGTGAGCCCCCGGTGAACCCCCGTGAACCCGGCGAATCCCGGCGCCCGGACGACTCCGCGATCTGTGCCGTGCTAGCCTCGCGCTGTCCGTGCCCAAGGTCCTGGTCTCGAACAACAGCGAGCTCCTCCGGCACTTCACGGCGGCGCCGTTCCAGCGGCTCGGCCTCGAGCTGCTCGTCGCGAGCAACGCCGACGAGGCGCGCGCGCTGTTCCAGCGCGAGGTGCCCGCGCTCGCCGTCCTCTCCGCCGAGCAGGGCGGGTTCGAGCTCGCGCGCGTGTTCAAGGCCGAGCGCCCGCAGGCGCGCGTGATCCTCGTCGTCGGCCGCCGGCTGTCGGGCGAGCAGATGCGCGAGGTCGCCGCGAGCGGCTGCGACGAGCTCCTGATCACGCCGATGACGGCCGACGAGCTGCACGACGTCGTCGCGATCCAGCTCGGCGAGCCGCGGCCCGGCGCCGAGGCGTTCGCCGTCACCGTCGAGATCGGCGGCAAGCGCGTCGAGGCCACGGTCTCGAACCTGTCCGTCGACGGCGTGCGCCTCGTGGTCGGCGAGCCGGTCACCGAGGGCCAGGTCATCCACGTCTCGATCGCGCCCGAGGGCGAGGCGCCGCTCACCATCCGCGGCACCACCGTGTGGGCGCAGCCGCGCGAGGGCAAGACCGTCGCGGGCGTCGCGTTCGACAAGCTCGACGAGCGGGCGCGCGCGGTGCTCGCCAAGCTCACGCAGTGGCAGGTCACGCAGGACGGCGAGCGCATCCGCGTCGTCCTCCGCGGCGACTTCACCGAGGCCACGCGCTTCGACGAGCTGCTCCCCGCGATGATCGGCCGCGTCGTGTTCGACACCGCGCAGGTCACGTACATGAACTCGCTCGGCGTGCGCGCGTGGTGCGAGTTCTTGCGCCGCGCCCGCATCCAAGGCTACGAGTTCCACGCCTGCTCGGTGCCGTTCATCCTGCAGGCATCGATGGTGCGCGACGTGATCGGCCGCGGCACCGTGACGTCGTTCTTCGCGCCGTTCCACTGCATCGGCTGCGATCACCAGGAGGAGCGGCTGCTCCAGGCGGCGGCGATCCTCGCGTCGGGGCTCCAGCCGCCGATCTTCAAGTGCCCGTCGTGCGGCGGCGCGCTCGAGTTCGACGATCTGCCCGAGCGCTACTTCGCCTTCCTCGAAGAAGATCCCGCCTAGTTTGCCCTCGGCTCGCCCTCGGCTCGCCCTCGGCTCGCCCTCGGCTCGCCCTGGCTCCATCCGCCCGCGCGGCGCGCTACGGCTTGGGGATCAGCGACTGCGAGCCGTGCGGCACCGCGGACGGATCCTCCTTCGGCGCCGGCTTGAGCGAGCCGGTCATCGACGACCGCATCACGTACGCGATCCCGAGCAGGAGCACGAGCGCGATCACGAGCAAGACGCCGAACGGCACGCGATCGCCGAGCGTGCGACGCCCGAAGAAGCGGCCCGCCGACCGGCGGTTGATCGTGCCGGTGACCTCCTGATCGAACTGGTCCGGCGCGCGCGCCTTCTGCAGCCCCGACAGCGCATCGCGCGTGGCCGAGATCTCGTCGTGCGCGCGCTTCCACTCGGGATCGCTCGCGACCTTGCCGGCGACCTCGGCGCGGCGGTCCGGCGGCAGCGCGCCGTCGAGGTAGTCCGAGACCGCGGTGATGATGTCGTCGGCGATCGGCTCTCCTTCCAGGGCGGGTTGCATGGTGGTCTCCAGGGTACCTCACACGTGGCGTTGCAGCTTCTTGCGCAGCGCGAGCCGCGCGCGGTGCAGGCGCGACTTCACCGTCCCGTCGGGCAGGCCGGTGATCTCGCAGATCTCCTCGATCGAGAGGTCCTCGATGTCGCGCAACACGACGACGATGCGGTGATCGTCGTCGAGGTTCCCGATCGCCTCCTGTAGCAGGCGCTCCATCTGCGCGCCCTCGAGCGCGCGATCCGGCTGCGCGGCGCGGACCGGCGCCCCGACGACGGCGCCGTTGGCCTGGTGGTGTTGCGAGCTCTCGTCGAGCTCGTCGCGGTCGCGGTCGTGGCGCCGCGCGAGGTACTTGATCCGGTTCTTGCAGTGGTTGACGGCGACCCGGTACAGCCACGTCGAGAACTTCGACTCCGCGCGGAACGAGTCGATCGTCTTGAAGACGCTGATGAACACTTCCTGCGCCACGTCCTCGGCCTCGGCGCGGTTGCCGAGCATGCGGAACGAGATGTTGTAGACGCGGTCTTTGTGGAGCTCGAGCAGCTCGCGGAACGCTCGCTCGTCGCGATCGCGGAGCCGCCGCAGCAGCGATCGTTCGAGCTCAGACATGGGCGGCGAGCATACCTGCTGGAACCACGGACACCCGGGGGACGGTCCCAGTTTCTCCGATTTTCCTCTTGGGCTTCCGCTGGGTTGCCCACCATTTCGGCGGTGGCCAGATTTGCGCTAGCCTTCCTGGGGCTCGAGGAGTAATTTCCGGCTTGCCACGGTTCGTCGGTTTGGTCCGGTGCTCAGTGGGAAACCTGTTTTTGGAGTGTCAGAAACCCGCTTCCGAGCACCATGGCCCCCTCTGGGGGCGGGTTCGTTTTGCGATCGTTGGGCCAGATTGAGCACGAAGAGATGAACACTCGTCTGTACGTTGGAAACCTTTCGTTTCATACCACCGCCGACGGAGTACGCACTGCGTTTCAGGAGTTCGGCACTGTCAGTGATGTCCACCTCGTCTCCGATCGCGAGACGGGTCGCTCTCGCGGCTTTGCGTTCGTGACCATGGGCTCGCCCGAAGAGGCGGCCAAGGCGATCGAGGGCATGGACGGCCGCACGCTGGACGGGCGCCCGCTCCGCGTCAACGAGGCCGAGCAGCGCCAGCAGCGCGGCGGCGGCGGCGGTGGCGGCGGATTCCGCGGCGGCGGCGGTGGCGGCTACGGTGGTGGCGGCCGCGGCGGCGGTGGCGGTGGCTATGGCGGTGGTGGCGGCGGCTGCGGCGGTGGCGGTGGTGGCTATGGCGGTGGCGGCTACAGCGGCGGCGGTGGTGACTACAGCGGTGGTGGCGGTGGCGGTGGCGACGATAGCGGTGGTCGCGGCGGGCGTCGCGGCGGCCGTGGTGGCCGTGGCGGCGGTGGTGGCGGCGGCGATCGCTGGTAGTCCACGCGCCTGCGCGACACGCGCGGGCGACTTGCAGATGTAAAACGATCACGGCGTCCATGACGCCGTGATTTGCCGTTTTCGGCGCGCGGGCCGCGCGGGCCGCGCGGGCGCGCGGGGCTTACAGGCCGCGCACCAGCTCGGCGAGCTGCGCGCGCTGCGCCGCATCGAGGGCCGCGTCGGCCCGCCGCAGGAGCTCCGCCTCGAGCTTGGCGTGATCGCCGTACGCCGCCTGGAACCGCGCGAGCAGGCCCTGGAACGCGGCCGGCTCGACCTCGGCCTCCGCGGAGGCGGCGTGGATCATCCGGGCGAGCGCGCCGCAGACGGCGTCGTGCGCGCCGACCAGCGCGAGCACCTGATCGGCGAGCTCGGGGATCCACTCGGAGACCAGCGGGAACAGGCCCTCCTCCTCGCGCGCGAAGTGGAGGAACATGTGCTCGCGCAGATCCTTGAGCGCGGGCACGAGCGGCGAGAGCGCCTGGTGCTCGGCGACGATCGCGCTGAGCTCGAGCACCTGCCGGTTCAGCTCGGAGTGATCGTGCGCGAGGTTGCGGACCGGATCGTCGGAGGCGGCCATGCTTGGGATCCTACTGGATTGGGCCCGCGGCGTTCACTTCGATCGCGGGGGCGGCGGCGCCGTGGCGATCGTCGTCAGGTAGAGCACGATCGCGTCGTGCTCCTCGGCGGACAGGTGCGCGCGCTCGCGCATCTCGTCGACGTGCTGCGGCCACGCTTCGCCGGCGATGCTGCGCGGGGCGACCGGGCGGTGGCAGCTCGTGCACTTCGACAGGTACGTCGAGCGGCCGCGCTCGAGATCGGCGAGCGTGGTGCCGGGGCGCGCCCTCGCCGCGCGCTCGGCGTCGAGCGGCGTCGCGCGCGGCACGTCGGCCGCGCACGCGGCGAGGGTGGCGAGGGCGGCGATGCCGGCGAGGGCGGCGAGCGCGAGCGGGTGGCGGCGCGTCATAGATCGATCCCCAGGACGGTGCGGATCCACACCTTGCCGTACGGATCACCGACGGCGACGCCGCTGGCCAGCCGATCGAGCCGCGCGTACGCGCCGACCGAGACCCAGATCTTCTTCGACTGCAGGAGCAGCGTCGGGCCGGCGTAGTGCGCGGCCGCCCGCGGCGTGTCGGACGTCTCGTCCATGTCGGCTGGCGCCGCCGCCGCGTCCTTGTCGAAGCGGCCGCGGACCCAGTACTCCGCGCCGAGCGACAGCCGCGGCGAGATCTCGTAGGCGACGCCGACCGTCGGGTTGTAGATGTACTTCGTCTCCTGCGTCTGGAAGTACCACTCCTGCTCGACCCACAGGTTCGCGACGACGGCGACCGGACCGAATCGGCGCGAGAAGAGGAGCTTCTCCTCGAACTCGAGCTCGTTGTGGTACTCGGCCAGCTCGAGGTAGACGCCGACGTCGACCGGCCACTCGCCCTGCTCCGCGAAGCGGTAGCGCAGGCGCTGCTTCAGGCCCTCGAACCGCAGGAACGGCACGGTCGCCGAGCCGCCCTGGCGGAACGCGAAGTAGAGCGCGACCTCGAGCCGATCGGTGAGGCCGTACTCGAGCTCGGTCTGCAGCTGCGAGCGCACGCTGACGACGCCCTCGGTGGTGCCGTCGGGCAGCTCGCGCACGACGCGCACCGGGACCAGATCGACGTACTGTTCGACCTCGAGCGACTCGCCGGGGAGCGTCTCGTACGGATACGAGAACGGCAGCGGGCGCGGGTTCGCGGCCGCGCTCGCTGGCAAGGCGACCGCGGCGGCGACCGCGGCAAAGGCCGCGGCAAAGGACGCCGCCGCGCGGGCGCGGGGCGACGGGAGGATCTCGGGGAGGGGGGACTTCATCGCGGGTGTTACTTCATGGCTCGCTGGGCATGGCTCGCTGGGCTACGCCCGAACGCGGATCTTCGCCGCTCGGCCGCGGCAAGATCCAGCGCTTGGGTCCAAGGCCGTCGGGCTCGCGCGCGAGATCGACGGTCGGATCGACGAGCCGCGCCCGGCGGCGGCCGTTCAGCGAGGCGACCGCGTCGACGCGGACCTCCGGATCGCGCACGCCGCGGGCGCGGAAGTCCGCAGCGACGAGGTGCGCGAAGTGCAGGATCATGTCCGGCTGCGCGGCCATCATCTTGGTCTGGTACCGCGTCAGGTACGTGCCCGGCGCCACCACCCACTGCTGGCCCGTCGCGGGGTCGCGGACGCGCGCGTCGACGGAGCCGTTCTTCTCCATCAGCATCACGTTCCACGAGAAGCGGAAGCCCTCCTCGGTCCACAGCACGTCGCCGGGGTAGAGCAGGTGGCGAAACGGCATGAGGACGTGGAACGCGAAGTAGACGCCGAGGAGCGCGAGCACGAGGCGCGGCCGGCCGGCGGCGGCGGCGGCGGGCGCGGGCGCTGGCGCTGCCGCTCCTCGCCCAGCCCCGTGGCCGAGCCGCGCGGCGAGCCGGCGCGGCCAGTCGGGCGGCAGGAACACGAGCGAGCTCGCCATCATGATCCACGGGAACATGCCGAGCTGGAACAGCCGCATCGTCACGAGGTGGAAGACCACGAGCGCGCCGAACGCGAGCGGCCGGCTGCGGCGCCAGAGGAGGAGCGGCACGATCGAGAGATCGAACGCGGCGCCCGCGTAGGACATCGCGTACGCCATCCACTGCTCGCCGAAGAGCGAGCCGAGCAGTGGGACGTCGGTGTTCGCCGAGAGCCAGATCTGCATCGGCTGCGCGTCGATGAGCCAGTCCGCCTTGAGCTTCGCGATGCCGCCGAACACGTAGACGAGCCCGATCTGCGCGCGCAGCGCCCACAAGGCCCACGCCGGCACCGTGGCGCCCGCGAGCGCCGGCCTGCGCCGCGCGTCGAGCGAGGCCGCGCGGTGCAGCGGCAGGAACGCCATCAGGAGGCACAGGCAGATGACGAGGTAGTAGTGGTTCAGGTAGTTCGTCTTGTCGATCAGGTGCGCGTACGTAAACAGCGCGCCGAACCCGACGACGCTCGCGCGGTACCAGAGCCCGAGGGTGATGCACAGCGCGAGGGCGCCCATCGCCGCGAAGTGGATGTACATGCCAACGCCGGGCCACGGCCGCACCCACTCGAAGCCGTAGTACGGGAAGAAGTGCCGCGGCGCGAGGAAGTACTCGTCGATCCAGCCGTGCGCGAAGAAGCGCGCCACCAGGGCGAGCATGAGCAGCCCGAACGCGATCCGGAACGCGGCGGCCGACGCCGCATCGAGGGGCGCCGTCATCGCCGCGAGGATCCGCTGCCTAGTCGCCATCGTTGTCGTTGAACTTGAGGGTGGCGCCGAGGGCGGCGAGGACCTCGGTGGCGAGGATGCGCTTGAGCTCCTTCACCGCGTCGTACGCGGCCTGGACCTCGGCGGGCCGGTCGACGATCGCGGCGCGGAACGGCCGCGGGATCGCCTCGATCGCGGCGATCGCCTGCTCGATCAGGTCCCGCACCTCGCGATCGGTCGCCGGGCTCTGCGCCGCGACGAGCGCGCCGATGCCTGCGCCGGATCCGCTGGCCCCGTCGGCCCCGCGCGCGCCCGTGTACACGGCGCGGAGCCCGCGCAGGCTCGCCGCCATGTCGGCGAGCGAGTTGTCGCTCGGGCCGGACTCCTCGAGCGCCGGCTGCGGGGTGCCGCCGGCCGAGAGCCCGAGCGGCTTGCCGATCCGCGTGTCGGCCACGAGCTCGGCGAGGAACACGCTCTCGTTGACGAACGCGTCGATCGCCGCCTTGACTGTCGTGTACGTCGGGTTCGCCGCGCTTGGCGTCGCGAGCAGCTCGGCGTAGGCGCCGCCGCCCGGCGCCCACGCGCTCCCGAGCTCGCGGGCCTTGCGCTCGAGGTTTTGGGCCAGCGCGACCAGGAGCTCGCGGCGCCGCGGCGCCGCGGCGTCGGTCGTGAGGAGCGCGAGCACCGCAAGGTCGTCGCCAGCCCCGAACAGGAGGTGCTCGAGCGCGTGGAAGCCTTTGCGGTCCGCGCCGATCGTATCGATGTAGTCGACCGTCAGCGCGGCCGTGCCCGCGATCTCGGACTCGATCTTCGCCGGCTCGACGGGGAACTGATCGATCGCCACCGCGAGCCGCTCGTCCATCGCCGGCCCGAACGCGAACGCGTCGCACTCCTTCCACGGCCCGCGCGCGACGCGCCACGCCTCCTGCGTCGCGTCGAGCGCCTGCTGCGACGGCGCGCCAGCGAGCGCGCCGGCCGCGGCCGCGAGCTCCGCCGCCCGGGCGGCGACGTCGCCCAGGGTCGGCAGCACCACCTGCTCGGTCAGCGCGCGGACCGTCTGCCGCCGCGGTCCGTCGCCGAGCGGCACCGGCGCGCACGTCGTCGCGAGCGCGAGCACGCACGCCGCGATCGCCGCGCGCAGGCGGCGGACGCGCCGCGGCGCCTGCGGTGCCGGGCGCAGCTCCGCCGCCGCTGTCACAGCGACTCCAGGAAGCGGAGCAGCGCCGCGCGATCGGCGGCCGGCATCGCGCGGAACGCCTCGCGGGCGCGCTCGCCCTCACCGCCGTGCCACAGGATGGCCTCGGCGAAGCCGCGCGCGCGCCCGTCGTGCAGGAGCTGCGTGTGGTCGTTGACCACGCCGACGAGCCCCACGCCCCAGAGCGGCGGCGTGCGCCACTCGCGGCCATCGGCGAGGAAGTCCGGCCGGCCGTCGGCGAGGTCCTCGCCCATGTCGTGCAGGAGCAGATCGGTGAACGGGCGGATCGTCTGCCCCTCGAGCTCCGGGAAGCCATCGAGGCTGCCCGTCTGGAGCTGCGGGACGTGGCACGCGGCGCACCCCGCGTCGCGGAACAGCGCCTTGCCGCGCAGCACCTCGGGAGCTTCGAAGTCGCGGCGCGCGGGCACCGCGAGGAGGTGCGCGTAGTACGTGACCTCGTCGAGCTTGTCCTGATCGAGCTCCGGGGCGCCGCCGCTCGGCGCCGCCGCGCACGTGGTCTGCGCCGGCGGGCAGTTCTCCGCCGGGTGCAGCGGCGACGTGATGCCGAGATCGCCGAGGAACGCGCCCGCGTTCTGCTGCTCGAGCCCCGGCTGGTTCGCCTTCCAGCCGAACCGGCCGAGCCGCGCGCGCTCCGTCTTCGGATCCCAGACCCAGTTGGCGCGGCCCGAGATCCCGTCGCCGTCGGCGTCGTCCTCGTCGGTGAGCGCGAGCAGGTCCGGCTCGCCCACGGCCGCCAGGAGCCCCAGCCCGATCATGTACGGCGCGGTCCGCGGCGAGAGCTGGACGCGCGGATCGATCGGGCCGAACGCGAGCTCGGCGATCCGGTAGGTGGGGCGCCGCAGGCTGTACGGCGTCCCGTCGGCGAACGCGCCCGGGACCTCTTCGTACTCGACCGTCGCGCTGCCCTCGGCGGGCACGCCGAGGATCGCGCGGTGGTTGAGCTGGCCGCCGTACACCGGCTCGTCGAGCGGGCCGCCGTGCGCGTCCTGCCCGGGGATCGACAGCCGCAGGAGGAGCCCGAGGAACGGCTCGCCCGGCGCAACCGGCGGCGCGCCGCGCCCGTCCTTGAAGTGGCAGGCCGAGCACGACGACGCGTTGAACGTCGGGCCGAGCCCGTCGAGGCCGGTCGTCGACGATGGCGCGGTGACCCAGTTGCGGTTGAACACCGCGTTGCCGACGAAGAACCGATCGCGGCGCTCGCCCTTGAGGTTCCGCGCCGACAGCGTGTACGCGTTGCGGCCGCTGTCGAACACGGTCGTGTCGCCGCCGGAGAGCTCCTCGCCGGGCTCGTACGTGCTCGCGTCGTCCCCGCACGCGGCGAGGGCGGCGAGCAGGCACCAGGCGAGGCGGCTCTCGGGGCGATTCATGGACGGCTCACAGGGCGGCTCACAGGACGGCTCATCGGCGGCGCGGGCTACTCGAGGTTGATCTGGATCCCGAACAGGGTCGCGATCTCGACGAGGGTCTCGGTCTGCGCCTGCAGCGCGCGGACCGCGGCCATCACCTTCGCGCGGCCGGTGTCGTTCGCGATCGCCTGATCGAACGGGACCGGGATCTCCGCGATCGCGGCGAGGCTCGCGTCGAGCTGCCCCTTCATCTTGGTGTCGAGCGCCGCGTCGCGCGCCGCCACCAGCTCATCGAGGCCCGGCCCGTCGGTCGTGCCGTAGCGGCCGAGGTACGCGTTCTGGATCGCGAGTGCGTTGGCGCGGATGTCGCGGTGCGTGTTGTCGCTGAAGCACGAGTGCTCGTCTTCCTGATCGCGGTTGTCGAGCGCCACCGTCATCCGCTCGCCCGAGAGCTCGGCGCCCGAGAGGCTGCCCATGCCCTGCAGGATGCGGCGCAGCGCCTCCTTGGGGTCCTTGCGGAAGTCGGCCTCGTAGTCCGCGCCCGCGGCCCACTCGCCCGAGACGGCGGTCAGGTCGTCGACGAGGAGCTCGGCGACGAGCCGGAGGTACTGGCCGCGGCGCTCGTGGTTCGGAACGCCCGTCAGGTAGTCGGTGTGCGGCCGCGCGCCCGGTCCGGTCGGGCTCATGTCCTGGCCCCAGAGCAAGAACTCGATCGCGTGGTAGCCGCTCGAGATGTTGTCCTCGGCGCCCAGCTCGTTCTGATCGGCGATCAGCTCCTTCGTGAGCGTCGGGAACATCGCCGGGTTGTTGACGATGCCCGCCATCGGGCTGCCCATGACGTAGTCGATGTACGCCTCGTCGAGCGGCCACGAGTTGATCTGGCCCTCGGGCCCGGTGTCCGGGTTGTCGATCGGCCCGTCGTAGAACCGGTAGACCTCGGTCTGACCGTACGGCTCGCGCGCCGCGAGCCACGCGGTCTTCGCCGCCTGCAGCGTCGTCATGCTCGGGGCCGCGACGAATGCGTCGACCGCCGCGCGGAGCGCGGTCGCCGTCTGGAGCGAGTCGGCGTAGCTCGCGCGGACGATCGCGACGTAACCGTCGACCACAGGTGGCGCATCGGCGAGATCGCCGTCGTCACCGCCGCACGCGCCCGCCAGCGCCGCGAGCAGGGCGCAGGCGCAGAGCGAGCGAAATTTGAACACGGTTATCATTTTCAGCCGTATAACACCGTGTCGGTTTTGGATCAAGAGTGCGCTGAATTACACAGCCTTTGATTTTCACTTTCAATTACTCAGCAAGCCAGCGTAGCGTCAGGCGCAGGAGCCAGGGATGAGCCAGGGCTGAGCCACCTGCTACGGCGTGCCCGCGGCGCTGCCCGCGCCCGCGTCCGGCGCGTACCGCGTGACGCTGCCTACGCTCGCGCGCGCGGCTCGCCACCCGATGCCAAACCCACCGCCCCGCCAGCCGAGCCCCGCGACCTCGCCTACGCTCACGCGCACGCGCGCGGTTCGCCACCTCGTCGGCTCGCTCGGCTCGCTCGGCTCGCTCGTCGGCTCGCTCGTCGGCTCACTCGTCGGCTCGCTCGTCGGTCGCCGAAAACAACCTGCCGTGACGTTCCGCCGCCTCGCTTCAGCGGAACGTCACGGGCTCCCCAGCCCCTACCCAAAGGGATGCGTCTTGGCGCTCAGCCGAGCTGCGCGGCCTCTTGCGTCTCGGCCGGGACGCTCTGGCGCGGGGCGCCCTTCTCGAGCAGCCCCTCGAACATCGCGAGCAGCTCGTTGCCGAGGGCGGCGAGGTCGTCCTCGTCGAACAGCTGGCGGACGAGCGGGAAGAGCTGCTCCTCTTCTTCCTCGTGCGCGTGGTGCACGACCTGATCGCGCAGCACCATCAGCTTCGCGTCGAAGCGCTCGTCACCCGGATCGAGCTCCATCATGTCGGCGAGCAGCCGCTTGACCGAGAGGTGCTCCTCCGTCGACTCGACGAGGAGCTCGCGCGTCGACTCGTCCATCACGGCCGGGTAGAACAGCTTCTCCTCGATCGTCGCGTGCGCGGCCAGCTGGTCGGCGAGCGCCTCGAACAGCGTCGCCTTCTCGGCCAGGTCATCGGTGCTCTCGATGTCCTCGATCAGGGACTCGACCTGCTCGTGCTGGGACATCAGCAGCTCGAGCGCGTTCGTCGTGTTGTTCCGGTTCATGCGCAAAGAGGGGTGCAGTGTGCGTGCCACGGGCTCGCTCCCTGACGTGGCGCTGGCCGACGTGTTTCTTGCGCCGACGGCCGATCCGCGCCCACACTCGGGCCATGCGTCCGCTCGTGCTCGGCGTGCTCACCGTGGCCAGTCTGCTCGGTCATGCGCGCGCCGAGAACGACTCGCAGACGGATCTCATGGGCCCGCGCGAGGTGGCCGTCGGAGAGGCGCTGCGCGGCGGCGCCACGGGAGCGAGCGCGATCGGCCTCAACCCGGCCGGGCTACCGCTCAACCGCGAGCTCGTCTTCGAGGGCGGCTACGGCTACCGCGGCTCGGACGCGGCCTCGCTCGTCGGCGTCTCCGCCTGCGACTCGACCAACGTGGTCCCCGGCTGCTTCTTCTACGAGTACGTCGGTGCCTCGCCCGAGATCGGCGGCGTGAGCGGCAATCGCTCGACCCACGTCGGCGGTCTGGCGCTGTCGCGGCTGCTCGTCCCGCGCGTCTCGATCGGCGCTACGACGAAGTACTACAACTTCAAGTCCGACATGATGGGCGAGACCTCGGCGAGCGGGTTCGTCTTCGATCTGGGCGCCGCGGTGCGCGTGACCGAGCTCGTCAACCTGGGCGTGGCCGCGCAGAACCTGTGGGCCACCGAGGAGTCGCCGCGGTTTCCGCGCGCGATCGGCGGGGGCGTCCACGCGCGGCCCATCCCGATGCTCGCGCTCAGCTTCGACATGCGGTGGAAGCTCGACGGCGACGATCGGAGCGCGCGTTTCGGCGGGGGCGGCGAGCTGTTCCTGCGCGCGGGGAGCTCGCTCGGCATCCCGATCCGCGTCGGCGGCCTGCGCGACAACGGCAGCGGCACGACGTACCTGAGCGGCGGCCTCGGCCTCGCGGCCCTCCGCTGGGGCCTCGACGTCGCGGCGCGCCGCGCGGTGGTCGGGAGCTCCGAGACGATGGTGATGGCGAGCCTGCGCTTCTACGGCCCGCGCATGGCGTCACCGGGGCTCGGCGCGATCGAGTAGCGGCGGGCGCAGGCGCGCACGCTCCTCGGCGCGATCGAGCAGCGGCGGGCGCAGGCGCGCACGCTCCTCGGTGCACGCGCGGATCTCGCAGCCGGTGGGCGCGCGTCCCTGCGACGCTGCTGCCTCGGCGCACGCGCTGGTCGCCCTCTTGCACGACCGCAAGGCATGTGGCTCGTGCTCCAGCGCATCTTCGCCGGCATCGGGCGCGCGCTGCGCCGGCCGTGGGAGTCACGGCGGCCGCGGCCCGCGCTGGCCGCGGCCCAGACCCGTGCTCGGCCGCCCACCCCGCTCGCGCGCGGAGCGCCTCGGCGTGGGCCCTGACGTGGGCGCAGTCCCTCGGGGTACAGTGCCGGCCCCATGGCCAAGCAGGATCCCTCGGCCCTCGCGACGGCGGCCGCCGCGTTCGACGCCGAGCTCGCCACGTACTCGCGTCTCGGCAAGCTCTTCCTCGAGACCCCGCTCTCGAGCGTCAAGCACCTCGAGCGCGCGAACCATACGCTCGCCGAGATCGCGTCGTGCGAGGAGCGCCTCCAGGCCGCGGGCCAGGCGCTCGTCATCGCGCTGTCCGGGGCGCGCCAGCGCCAGGAGGATCTCGCGAAGGAGGTCGTGGCTCACGTCCCCAACCTCCAGGCCCGCAACCAGCGCCTGAAGGAGCTCACGGGCGAGCTCGGCACGCTCGCCAACGATGTCTCTGGCCTGAACCAGGTCATCGCGCACCGCAACGACAACGGCGACTCGACGCAGCCGCCCACCGCCGCCGACGCGCTCGACGTCTCCTCGCGGGTCTTCGCGCTCTCCGAGCGCGCCGAGCAGCTCGCGCGCACCGCCCACGAGGCCGAGCTCGAGGAGCTCCACACCCAGGCGCACGCGCTCCACCAGCGCCTGCAGGCGATCGGCAAGAAGCTCCAGAAGGTCGGCGGCTCCTGAGCCGTCCGTTCCAGGAAAGGTCAACCCAGGGTTGACCTTTATTTGAATCTATAGCCAAAAGGTCAACCCAGGGTTGACCTTTTGTTTGATTTTTAGAACAAGGTCAACCCAGGGTTGACCTTTGGCGGGTCTTATCTCCAAAAGGTCAACCAGGGGTTGACCTTTGTGCCGAACGCCTGGTAGAGGTCTACCGGTTAGCCCGTGGCACGACGACGCGTCGAAGCTTCTCCATGGCAGAGGCTGCTAGATGTCGCCGTTTCGCAGCAGGGGCTGTTCAGCGCCAGCCAAGCGAGAGCGGCCGACGTCTCGAAGCAATTGCTCGCGAAGTACCTCGCGGGTGGGCGCATCGAGCGCGTTCAGCGGGCGCTCTACCGCGTTCGACATCTGCCCGCTGGCGAGCACGAGGATCTGGTTGGCGTCTGGCTGTGGAGTCGACGTGAAGGGGCGTTCTCGCACGAGACCGCGCTGTTCCTGCATGGGCTCTCGAATGCCTTACCGAGGCGCGCGCACATCACGCTGCCGCGGGCTCGCGAGACGGGCGCTGGAAAGACGCCCAAGGACGTCGCCGTTCATTACGACGACGTCGACGAACGAGAGCGAAGCTGGGTCGGCCCGGTCCCGGTCACGTCCGTTCGCCGGACACTCTTGGACTGCTTCCACGGTACCGTCTCGCCCGAGGTCGTCGCACAGGCAGCCGCAGAGGCGGCGGAGCGTGGGCTGATCACGACCTCCGAGGCGGTCACGGCGCCGCAGGTCGCCTTCTGGCGAGGCGGCCGAGCGCCTTCGCCTGCGAGGGGCGTTTTGCCCCGCGTTGTTAGCCGGCGTCGTTAGCCAGCCAGGTGCGCGGCAGTCGTGGGAGTATGCCGCCGTGAATGCGGGTGAGTGGGAACCGTCTCACTCCGGGTCCGCCGAAAGGGTGCCGCTCTATGCGAATCAGAGCCTCGATGATGATCGGCGCAGTAAGTGCCGCGCTGCTCGCCGCGGCGTGCGTGCCGCCGTCGAACAATCCGCCGCCGGGTTGGGCCTACGGCCCGCCGCCGCAGCAGCCGCAGCCGGGGTACCAGCAGCCGCCGCCCGATCAGCAGCCGCAGCCGGCGCCCGATCCGTATCAGCCGCAGCCGCAACCGCAGCCGCCTCCGCCGCCCCCGCCGCAGCCGCAGCCGGATCCGGTCACCGAGTATCCGGAGGGCCCGGTCTACGAGGACGTCAACGTCGGCGACATCGGCGGCGAAGAAGTCCCGATGATCGAGGTGTTCTACGATCAGCTCGATCCGTACGGCTCCTGGTACGACGACCGCTCGTACGGCTGGGTCTTCGTGCCGAGCCAGCCGGGCTATGTCCCGTACGCGAACGGGTACTGGAAGTACACCGACTTCGGATTCACGTGGGTCTCGGGCGACCCGTTCGGGTGGGCCACCGATCACTACGGGCGCTGGGTCTGGGTGAACCGCTGGGTCTGGCGGCCGGACATCACGTGGGGTCCGGCGTGGGTGCAGTGGCGCGTCGGTGACGGCTGGGTCGGCTGGGCGCCGCTCGGCTTCTCCGACGACACGTACGTCCCCGACGATCAGTGGCGCTTCGTGCCGGCGAGCCGGATCTTCGAGCGCGACCTCCGCCGCCACTACGTCGTGCGCGACTACCAGACGTACCTGCGCTCCACGATCTACCTGCAGCGGTGGAACCGCCACCGCAAGAACGTCTACGTCGCCGGCCCCGACGACTACTGGATGCGCCGCTGGCGGATCCAGCCGCGCCGCGAACGGATCGAGCCGACCGAGGTCGGGCGCTACGACCGCGATCAGCGCCGCGAGGCCGAGCGCCGCGCGCGCGATCGCCGCAACCAGTGGGAGGATCGCCGCCGCCGCGAGGAGCAGGTGCGCCGCGATCTCGAGGCGCGCCAGCGCCGCACCGAGGAGGAGCGGCGCCGTGAGGCCGAGGAGCGCCGCCGCTGGGAGCAGGACCGCCGCCGCCGCCAGGACGAGGAGCGCCGGCTCGAGGAGCGCCGCCGCCGGATCGAGGAGGATCAGCGCCAGGCGCGCGACGACGCGCGCCGCCGTCAGGTCGAGGAGGAGCGCCGCCGTTACGAGGAGGAGCGCCGCCGCTACGACGATCAGCGCCGCCGCGACGGGGAGGAGACGCGCCGCCGCCGCGAGGCCGAGGAGCGCCGCCGCGCCGAGGAGTACAAGCGCCAGCAGGACGAGCTCGGCAAGCGCCGCGCCGACGACCAGCGCCGCCAGCAGGAGGAGCAGCGCCGCGCCGACGAGGATCGGCGCCGCAAGGAGGAGCAGGAGCGCAAGCGCGTCGAGGACGACCGGCGCCGCAAGGAAGAGGACCGCCGCCGCGCCGACGAGGATCGGCGCCGCGCCGACGAGGATCGGCAGAAGAAGACGGACGAGGAGGGCCGGAAGCGCCGCGCCGAGGAGGATCGGCGCCGCGCCGACGAGGACCGCCGCCGCAAGGAGGACGAGCGCCGGAAGGTCGAGGAGGACAAGAAGCGCGAGGACGAGCAGCGCCGCCGCGCCGAGGACGATCGCAAGAAGGCCGACGAGGAGCGCCGGCGCCAGGCCGACGAGGACAAGAAGCGCGTCGAGGAGGACAAGCGGCGGAAGGCCGACGAGGACAAGCGCCGCGCCGACGAGGACCGCAAGCGCGCCGAGGACGACCGCAAGCGCGCCGAGGAGGATCGCAAGCGCGCCGAGGACGACAAGCGGCGGAAGGCCGACGAGGATCGCAAGCGCGCCGAGGACGACAAGCGGAAGGCCGACGAGGACCGCAAGCGCCAGGAGGACGACCGCAAGCGCGCCGAGGACGACAAGCGGCGGAAGGCCGACGAGGACCGCAA
>Ga0247790_10000084_pt1 | contig 47574 bp, 33 predicted proteins | sample UWRJS171409R4_FD_179913 | JGI IMG/M metagenome (GOLD analysis project Ga0247790, IMG submission 179913) | Soil microbial communities from Arlington Agricultural Research Station in Wisconsin, United States - UWRJ-S171-409R-4 | ecosystem: Environmental > Terrestrial > Soil > Agricultural land...
CCGGCGTGATCGGCAAGAAGAAGTTCATCTACGACCTCTGGGGCGACACCGTGAACCTGGCGAGCCGCATGGAGTCCACGGGCCTGCCCGGCCGCATCCAGGTGACCGAGGCGACCTACGCGCTGCTCCGCGACCTGTTCGAGTTCGAGGAGCGCGGGCCGATCGAGGTCAAGGGCAAGGGCCAGCTGTCCGTCTACCTGCTGCTCGGGCCGAAGGAGGATCCCGGCCGCATCTCGGTCAGCGAGATCGCCGAGGAGCGAGCACACGAGCCATCCACGTGACGTACGACCCCGATCGCGCGCTCGCGCTGCTCCGCCTCGGCGCGGGGATCGCGGATGCCACGTTTCGCGATGGGCAAGAGGCCGCGATCGCCCATGTCGCCTGGCGACGCGGCCGGCTCCTGGTCGTGCAACGAACCGGCTGGGGCAAGAGCTTCGTCTACTTCATCGCGACGAAGCTGTTGCGCGATGCCGGTGCCGGACCGACGCTGCTCGTCTCGCCGCTGCTCTCCCTCATGCGCAACCAGCTGGCCGCCGCGGGCCGCATGGGAGTGCGCGCCGCGACGATCCATTCGGAGAACCTGGCGGAGTGGAGCGACATCGAGGAGCGCCTCGGCCACGGCGAGATCGATATCCTGCTGATCTCGCCGGAGCGGCTCGTGAACGAGCGGTTCATCGCGCAGGTCCTGGATCGGACGAGGATCGGGATGCTCGTGATCGACGAGGCTCACTGCATCTCGGACTGGGGCCATGATTTTCGCCCGCACTATCGGCTCCTGGAGCGGCTGGCGCGAGCGCTACCGCCCAACCTCCCGCTCCTCGCCACGACGGCCACGGCCAACCAGCGCGTGATGGCTGATCTGCAGGCGGTCCTGGGGCCAGGGCTGTCTGTCTCGAGCGGGGCTCTCGATCGGCCGTCGCTGACACTGCAGACGATCCGGCTTCCGGATCAGGCCGAGCGCCTCGCGTGGCTGGCTCGCCAGGTCCCGGCGCTCGCCGGCAGCGGCATCATCTACACGCTCACGATCAGGGATGCCCAGCTGGTGACCGCGTGGCTACAGTCCCGCGGCATCTCCGTCGAGGCCTATACGGCGCGGGCTGAAGCGCGCGAGGAGCTGGAGCGCGCGCTGCTCGACAACCGTGTGAAGGCGCTCGTGGCCACGACGGCGCTCGGTATGGGCTTCGACAAGCCGGATCTCGCGTTCGTCATCCACTTCCAGACGCCCGGCTCGGTCGTCGCCTATTACCAGCAGGTCGGACGCGCGGGCCGCGCATGCCCCGCTTACGGCGTCCTCCTGAGCGGCGCCGAGGAGGCCGCGATCAACGACTTCTTCGTGGAGAGCGCGTTTCCGACGCGCGAGGAGGTCGCGCTCGTACTGAATGCGCTGGAAGCGGCGCCAGAGGGGCTCTCCGTCCCCGATCTGATGAGCCGCGTCAACCTGAGCAAGGGCCGGATCGAGAAGACGATCGCGCTCCTGTCGCTCGAGTCACCGGCGCCGATTGCCAAGGACGGCCCGCGGTGGAACCTCACCGCCGCGCGCCTGGGCGAGTCTCTCTGGCAGCGCGCGGAGAGGCTGACCGCGCTCCGCCGCGAAGAGCAGCAAGAGATGCAGGACTACGTCGCGCTCGCTTCGGGGCACATGGAGTTCCTCGTCCGTGCCCTGGATGGCGATCCGTCTGGCATCGATCCCGGGCGCCTGCCGCCGCTCCCCGCTGCCACCGACCCAGCCCTGGTGCGCGACGCGATCGCCTTCCTCAAGCGGAGCAGCCTCCCGATCGAAGAGCGCAAGCAGTGGCCACCTGGGGGGCTCCCTCGATATGGCGTGAGCGGAGGGCGGATCCCGGCCGAGCACCGCGCGCAAACCGGCAGGGCCTTGTGCGTATGGGGAGATGCTGGGTGGGGTGCCCTCGTGCGCGAAGGGAAGCACCCGACCGACCGGTTCGACGACGCCTTGGTGAGCGCCTGTGCCGCGCTCATTCGCGAGTGGAGTCCGCAGCCTGTCCCAACCTGGGTCACTTGCATCCCGTCCCAGCGACGGCCGACACTCGTGAGCGACTTCGCGCAGCGATTGGCAACGGCGCTATCGCTGCCGTTCGATCCGGTGCTGATCAAGACGGAGCCGCGACCCGAGCAGAAGACCATGGCGAACAGCACCCAGCAGGCTCGCAACGTCGACGGCTCGCTCGCCCTCGCCCGGGCGCACCTCCCTGTGGGGCCGGTGCTCCTCGTCGATGACATGGTCGACTCGGGGTGGACCCTCACGGTCGCCGCCTGGCTGCTACGCCGCGCGGGCAGCGGAGACGTCTGGCCGCTCGCGCTGGCGAAGATGGGGGGCGGCGAATGAGCGCCTTGTCGGCCAACACGCAGGCGATCCTCCTCCTCACAGCGCCCCTGCTCGTCGATCGCCACTCGGATCGCGCCGCGAGCGCAGAGCCGCCGCTGACGGTCAAGGAGTACAATCGGCTGGCCGCAGAGCTGCGCAACCTGCAGCGCCAGCCGGCAGACCTCCTCGGGCAAGGCGCGGAGGAGGCGCTCCGGGCGTGTCGCGCGATCGTCGACGAGGCGCGCGCTCGCCGCTTGCTCGAGCGAGGGCTGCGCCTGAGCCGGGCGATCGAGCGCTGGAGCAACCGCGCGATCTGGGTGCTGAGCCGCGCGGACGCCGCGTACCCTCGCCGCCTCAAGAGCCGGCTCAAGGATCTGGCGCCCCCGGTGCTGTACGGCTGCGGTGACCTCGAGCTCCTCGGCGCGGGCGGGTTGGCGGTCGTGGGCTCCCGGGACGTTCCCGACGCGCTGGTCGTGTATGCGGAGGACATCGGCCGGCGGGTCGCCGAGGCGCGGCACGCCGTGGTCTCCGGCGGCGCCCGGGGCATCGATCAGGCGGCCATGCGCGGCGCGCTCGGAAGTGGCGGCGCCGCGGTGGGGGTGCTCGCGGACAGCCTCGAGAAGGCGACGATGAGCCGCGATAACCGCAACATGCTGCTGGACCGGCGGCTCACGCTCGTGTCGCCGTACGATCCGCTCGCGGGGTTCAACGTCGGCAACGCGATGCAGCGCAACAAGCTGATCTACGCGCTCGCGGACGCGGCGCTGGTGGTGAGCTCGGACGTCGACAAGGGAGGGACCTGGGCTGGCGCGACGGAGCAACTCGAGAAGCTTCGCTGCGTCCGCGTGTACGTGCGCTCGACGGGAGACATCGGCGAGGGGCTGCAGGCGCTAGAGCGAGCCGGCGCGGTCCCCTGGCCGAACCCGCACAGCGCGGACGAGCTGAGCGCGCTCCTGGCGCTGCCGTTCGAGGCGGCAGACGCCGCCCGCCAGAACGAGCTCCCGCTCGCCGCGGGGACCGCGAGCGCCGCGAGCGCCGCGAGCGCCGCGAGCGCCGCGAGCGCCGCGAGCGCCGCGAGCGCCGCGCCAGCCACGACGATGATTGCCATCGAGCGACCCGCAGCACTGTCGGGGGCGGCGGAGCAAGCGGCATCGGTGGTCGCCACCAGCCCCGAGCCGTCCCTCCAGAGCGAGATCGCGCAGGTGGTCGATCGGCTCGCACGCCTCCTCCGGCGACTGCCCGATGACTCGTTCAACGGGTTCCTCGATGAGAAGCTCATCGCCCCCCTGCTGCGAGCGCTGCAGGATCCGCGCGAATCGGCAACCCACGTCGGTCTCGCGGAGCTCCTCCCCGAAGGAAAGCATCGGCTGGCGTTCGTGGAGCGCCTCCGCCGCGCGATGGCGGGGAAGCTCTGAGCTGAACTGAATTGAACTGAAGAGCTGTATCAAAATCGGACCTGATGCACGTGGGAGCGATTCGCGCTCGTCCCACGTGGGCGGTGGACCCCGCGGGGGTCGGGCTCGTCCCACGTGGGCGGGGTCGGGCTCGTCCCACGTGGGCGCGGCCGGGCTCGTCCCACGTGGGCGCGGCCGGGCTCGTCCCACGTGGGCGCGGCCGGGCTCGTCCCACGTGGGCGGTGGAACCGGCGGGGTCGGGCTCGTCCCACGTGGGCGCGGCCGGGTTCGTCCCACGTGGGCGCGGCCGGGCTCGTCCCACGTGGGCGCGGCCGGGCTCGTCCCACGTGGGCGGTGGACCCGGCGGGGTCGTGCTCGTCCCACGTGGGCGCGGCCGTGCTCGTCCCACGTGGGCGCGGCCGTGCTCGTCCCACGTGGCGCGGCCGGGCTCGTCCCACGTGGGCGCGGCCGTGCTCGTCCCACGTGGCGCGGCCGTGCTCGTCCCACGTGGCGCGGCCGTGCTCGTCCCACGTGGCGGTGGACCCGGCGGGGTCGGGCTCGTCCCACGTGGGCGCGGTCGTGCTTGTCCCACGTGGGCGCGGCCGTGCTCGTCCCACGTGGGCGGTGGACCCGGCGGGGTCGGGCTCGTCCCACGTGGGCGCGGCCGGGTTCGTCCCACGTGGCGCGGCCGTGCTCGTCCCACGTGGCCGCGGCCGTGCTCGTCCCACGTGGCGCGGCCATGCTCGTCCCACGTGGCGCGGCCGTGCTCGTCCCACGTGGCCGCGGCCGTGCTCGTCCCACGTGGGCGGTGGACCCGGCGGGGCCGGGCTCGTCCCACGTGGGCGGGGTCGGGCTCGTCCCACGTGGGCGCGGCCGGGCTCGTCCCACGTGGGCGGTGGACCCGGCGGGGTCGGGCTCGTCCCACGTGGGCGCGGTCGTGCTCGTCCCACGTGGGCGCGGTCCGCGCTCGTCCTACGTGGCCGCGGCCGTGCTCGTCCCACGTGGGCGCGGCCGTGCTCGTCCCACGTGGGCGGTGGATCCAGCGGGGTCGTGCTCGTCCCACGTGAGCGGGGCCGTGCTCGTCCCACGTGGGCGCGGCCATGCTCGTCCCACGTGGGCGCGGCCGCCCTCGTCCCACGTGGGCGCGGCCGCCCTCGTCCCGCGTGGGCGGGTCCGCCCTCGTCCCACGTGGGCGCGGCCATGCTCGGGCCCATGGATGCCCCCGCCCGCCCCCTGTCACCGAGATCGCCGGGCCAGGGCCGTAGAGCTATAGCCAGATATCGCGCTATTTGGGAGACGTGCGCTTGAACACGTCCGTGGAGATATGGGTCGATTTCCACAGCGCGCTGGACTTCGTATCGTCGACCAGCAAGAAGATGACTTCGATCTCCTCGGAGCCGTCGCTGGAGACTCGATATTGCCCGGAGTAGCTCGTGACGCTGCGCTGGCCAGCCGGCGTGCCAGCGGCGGCCCAGCTCGCCGAAAACGATAGCGCGCGGTGCGACAGCGTCGGGTCCGGATCGACGCTGCCATGAATCGCGACGAACCCCTCGGGGGACTGCGCGCTGTCGAACTTCCCGCTCAAGACGCTCCCCTGCTCCTCGAGCTCCAGCCTGGAGCCAGCGGAGCTATACCAAATGCCACTCAGTGACCGTTCAGACATAATCCCTCTCCAGCTTTCTTGGACTGGCGAAGAGTGAACGCAGGAACCTCACGCCGCGTCAACGCCCCAGACTCTCGCCTCACGATCGACGGGCGAACGAGCAGCCGGGGGGCTGGGGCATGCGGCGGGAGCGCAGGATCGGGTACGTTCCCGGCGGCATGCCCTCCGAGATCGCCGCCATCTATCGGGCGTCGAAGAAGAAGCGCGACATCAACTGGTTCACCGAGTGGATCGCGCGCCCGCCCGCGGCCGTCGTCGTGTACGCGCTGCGGCGGACGCCGATCACGCCGAACCAGGTGACGTTCCTGTCGGCGGTGGTGGCCGCGGGCGCGGCGGCGATGTTCGCGGTGGGGCCGGGGTACGGCTGGCTCGTGGCCGCGGCGCTGGTGTTCGAATTCTCGTTCGTCCTCGACTGCGCCGACGGCATGCTCGCGCGGCTGCGCAAGATCGCGTCGCCGCTCGGGCACCTCCTCGACTTCCTCATGGACGAGCTGAAGGCGATGTTCGTGTTCGGCTGCGTCGCGGTCCGGCTGTGGCGCGAGACCGGCGACGAGCGCCTCCTGCTCGTCGGGCTCGGCGGGCTGTTCTGCCTCGCGGCAGGGCTGTCCTTGACGTCGTTCATGCGGCGCCCGGAGTACGGCGCCAAGCCGCCGACGGAGGACGGGCAGCCGGCGGAGGTGGGCGGGCGCCGCGGGCCGATCGGGCTCGCCGTGAGCGCGCTCGAGCACGCCGCGCGCGTCGTGGTCCACTATCCGCAGTACATCTGGATCTGCGCGCTCGCGGACCGGATCGACGTCTACTTCTGGGCGTACACCGGCGTGAACGTGCTCTACCTGGGGAAGGCCATGGCATCCATCCTGTTCCGGCTCGGGCGGTTCTCGCGCGGCCCCGCGGCGAGCGAGCAACCATGACGGCGACGGCGCCGACGAAGATCGAGCGCGCGATCCTCATCGCGGCGGGGCGCGGCAAGCGGCTGGGCTCGCACACCGAGGAGATCCCCAAGTGCATGGTGCAGGTCGGGCGCCGCCCGATCCTCGGCTGGGTGTGGCAGGCGTTCGAGGCGGCGGGGATCCGCGAGCTCGTCGTGATCCGCGGGTACCGCGGCGACGTCCTCGAGGCGTTCGTGCGCGGGCTCGTGCCGCGCGCGCACTTCGTCGACAACACCGCGTGGCAGACGAACAACATCCTCCTGTCCCTGGCCTGTGCGCGGCGGTTCCTCGATCAGCCGTGCCTGCTCTCGTACAGCGACATCATCTTCACGCCGGCGGTCGCGCGCGCCGCGGTGGCGTCGGAGGCGGAGCTCGGGCTCGTGATCGATCGCCGGTTCCGCGAGATCTACGAGGGGCGCACCGAGCACCCGCTCGAGGAGGGCGAGGTCGCCGACCTCATGCCCGACGGCTCGGTCGCGCGCGTCGGCAAGAAGGCGCTGCCGCCGGCCGACGCGATCGGCGAGTACATCGGCCTCTCGCGCCTCGGCGAGCGCGGAGTGGCGACGGTGGCGCGGACGCTCGATCGGCTCGCGCACGACTTCGCAGGCCGCGAAGAGGCGCCGTTCCAGCGCGCGGCGAGCTACCGCAACGCGTACCTCACCGATCTGTGGCAGCTCCTGATCGACACGGGCATCCAGCTCGATCCGATCCTGATCGACGGGCAGTGGCGCGAGATCGATACCGGCCAGGACCTCGAGCGCGCGCGGCACCTGGTAGAGTCGTCCACCGAGGAATGGCCATGAAACGCTTCGCCGTGGTGCTCGGGCTCGTGGTGCTCTCCGGTGCGTGTGACAAGCCCGCCGAGGAAGACTGCCGCAAGGCGATCTCGAACGTGCGCACGTTGCTGGGCACGCAGGACACGCCTGGCGATCTGGAAGGCGACATCCGCCGCTGCAAGGGCGGCTCGAAGAAGCAGAACGTCGAGTGCGCGAAGAACGCGACGTCGCTCGAGCAGCTCAAGGCGTGCGAGTTCTTCAAGGTGCCGGAGAAGAAGCAGGGCGCGGCCGACGGCTCCGGCGCGGGCGCGGGCGCGACTGCGGGATCGGCCGGGGGACCGGCCGGATCGGCGACAGGATCGAGCGCCGGCTCGGCGCCGTAGTGTCGCGCCGGCCGAGCGCGCAGATCGGCGCCATCGTGCCGCGCCGGCTCGGCGCCCAGATCGACACGGCACGCCGCCAGCGCAGGCGCTGGTGCCTCGCGGCGCTCGCGCTCGCAGCAGCGGCAGGCGCAACACGCGCAGCGCCTGCGGCCGCGCAAGACGCGCAGGACACGCCGCGGGGCGTCCCGCAGCTCGTCGCGCTGGCTCCCGCGCCGGGGCCGCCGGGGCCCGGCGACGACGCGCGACGCGCCGTCGCGATCGGCGCGGCGGGCGAGGTCTACGAGCCGGACGGCAAGGGCGCGTGGGTGCGACGGCAGCGGATCACGACGGCGAGCGCGATCTCCGCCGCGGCGCGGGCGGGCGACGCGGTCGTCGCGCTCGGCGAGGGCGTCGTCTACCGGCTCGCGCCGAACGGCTGGAGCGCGATCCGCCTGGCGCAGAAGGACAAGGCGAAGCTGGCCGGGGGCGCGGCCGCGGTCGCCGCGGTGGGCCGCCAGCTGCTCGCGCTCGATCGGCTGGCGGGCGGCGAGCCGGCGAAGCTCGGCACCGTGCCGGGCCCGATCCTGCAAGTCGGCGCGGGCAAGTCGATCGTGATCGCGACGGATCGCGGGCTGTTCCGGCTCACGGGCCAGGCGCTCACGCCGATCGCCGCGCCGCGCCGCGCGCGGCAGCTCGTCGGCGATCAGTGGGCGATCGTCGACGGCGGCGCCGCGGAGCTGCGCACCGGCAAGACGACGGCGTGGCCCGGCGGCACGACGGTCGAGGCCGCGGCCGTGGGGCCCGACGATCGACTGATCGTGATCGCGCGCATCACCGGCAAGCTCGAGCTGCTCGCCGTGCGCGCCGGCAAGCTCGAGCGCGCGCCGATGGACGCGGTCGGCGGCGGCGTGCCGGTCGGCGTCGCGGCCGACCGCGCCGGCCGGGTTGTGGTCGCGTTCCGCGACGGCCGGATCGCGGTGCGCGACGGCGGCGCGTGGACCACCGTCTCCGTCGGCGAGGCGCTCCCACCGCCGCGTCCCGGCGCGCCGCCCGCCGCGTCGCGCTAGGCCGCGCCGATCGCCGGCTCATCCTGGAGGCGCCGCTCGTCGCATCCGGGGGGAAGGCCCGTCTCTGACGAGCCGGGGTATGGGTTGCCTCACGGGAGGGCCCCAGGTACCTTGAGCGACGCAGATGGCCCCGCACGTACTCGTCGCGGACGATGACGCATGGATCTTGCGGATGGTCGCCACTGTGCTCGAGAAGCGAGGGTTCAGCGTCGAGACGGCGGTCGACGGCGAGGAGGCGCTCGAGCGCGCGATGGCGCGCGTGCCGGACCTGCTGATCACCGACGTGATGATGCCGAAGATGGACGGCTGGTCGCTGGTCCGCAGGCTCCGCTCGCACCCGCAGCTCGCGATGCTCCCGGTCATCTTCCTGACCGCGCTGTCGTCGGAGGAGGATCGCATCCGCGGCTTTCGGCTCGGCGCCGACGATTACGTGGCCAAGCCGTTCCGCTTCGAGGAGCTCGATCTGCGCGTCGCCAAGACGCTGCGCCGCACGCAGGCGATGATGCAGGAGACGCGCGCCCAGCTCGGCGGCTCCGGCCTGCGCGGCGATCTCTCGCAGGTCGGGCTGTCGTCGCTGCTCATCCTGATCGAGATGGAGCGCAAGACCGGGCTGCTCCAGCTCCGCGCGCCGTCCGAGGGCCCGACGGCGCAGATCCTCGTCCGCGACGGGCGGGTCGTCCACGCGCGCCTCGACAAACAGGACGAGCCAGTCGACGCCGAGTGCGTCTACTACCTCCTGACGTGGACGGCCGGCGAGTTCGAGTTCACCTCGTGCCTCGTCGAGGGGACTGATCGCGTCAACGTCTCGACCACGCACCTCCTGATGGAGGGCGCGCGGCTGATCGACGAGGAGCGCGAGCCGTCGCCCGATCGCGCCGTCGCGACGATCCCGCCGCTCGCGCCGGCATCCGGCGACGACGCGATCTGAGCGAGCGCGCGATTGAGCGCGCGAGCGCGCGAGCGATTGAGCGAACGGGGGCCTTCCCGCCCCCGCTGGCCAGGCACTGCCGGCCATTCACCCCGCCGCGCGTCGCGTCGCGCGAGAGGGGGCCTTCCCGCCCCCGCTGGCCAGGCGCAGTCGGCCATTCACCCGCCGCGCGTCGCGTCGATCGAGAGAGGGCCTTCCCGCCCCCGCTGGCCAGGCACTGCCGGCCATTCACCCCGCCGCGCGTCGCGTCGCGCGAGAGGGGCCTTCCCGCCCCCCGCTGGCCAGGCACTGCCGGCCATTCACCCCGCCGCGCGTCGCGTCGCGCGAGATCGCGCTCAGCCGCCGGCCAGGAGCTCGTCGGCGAGCCGCTTCGCGAGCCCCGCGTCCGCGCGCTCGCCGAATTGCTTCTTGATCGCGCCGACCACGCGCCCCGCCTGTTTCGGATCCTTTTGCGGGAGCTCGGCCACCGCCTTGGCGACCGCCTCGCGGAGCTCGGCCTCCGTGAGCTGCGCCGGCAGGAACTTGCCGCACCACGCGATCTCGAAGTCGAGCTCCGCGAGCTGCTCCTTGCCGCGGTCACCGGCGTTCACGTAGTCCCCGCGCGCCTTCTCCATCGCCTTCTTGTACGCGGAGATCACGTCGAGGATCAGCGCGTCGTCGACCGTGCCGCTGAACCCCTTCGCGGTGCGCCGCTCCATGATCTTCGTGTTGATCATGCGGATCAGGTTCGCGGTCTTCAGATCCTTGGCCTTGATCGCCGCCGTCAGCTGCTCGCGCAGCTGGCCTTCGAGGTTGGTCGACATGGGCACCATCTACCACGGCGCCCGCCGCTCTGCCCCGCCCGACATCGCCCGGTCGCGTCCTCCCCTCGCCTCGTGGCGAACGGGAGTGATTGATCGCGCGGCCGATCGCGCGGCTGATCGCGCGGCCGATCGCGCGGTCGATCGCGCGGCCGATCGCGCGGCCGATCGCTCGATCACTGGTTCTTGAACAGCTTCGGCTGGAGCAGCGAGTCGGCCGCGGTCTCGCCGGCCCGCACCCGCGTGCGGCGCTTGCCGTGGCGCGTGCGGCGGTGCCCCTCGCGCCGCTCCGCCTGGAGCAGCGGCAGCGTGAGGCTCTCGTCGGCGCTCTCGTCCGTGCGGATGCCGCCCGACTCGTCGAAGTCGACCACCTCGACGACGGCACCGGCCGGCTTCGCCGCGGCCGCCGTCGCGCCCGCCTGGGCCGCCGCCGCGCCCACCTGGACCGCCGCCTCGCCCATCTGGGCCGCCGCCTCACCCGCCTCGGCCGCTGGCGCCGGGGCCGTTGCCGCGGCCGCCGACGCCAGCGCCTCGCCGACCACGACCACGCGCAGCCGCCACGCCGAGCCGAGGTCGCCGCCAGTGGCACCCTCGATCGCTTCGGCGAGATCCTCCGCCGTCTCGAGCACGCGGCCCTCGTGGCCCGGCGCGATCGTGATCGTCCGCTCACCGGACTCGCCGCCGATGGTGACCTCGAGGCGCGCCGCGCCGCGCCCACGCCCCGTGAGCCGCAGCTCGATGCGATGCGCGAGCATCGCGATCGCCGCCGGGCCGCTGAGCGCGCCGCCCGACGAGCCAGCGCGCGACGGGGAGACGAGAGACGGGGATACGATCTGACCCGACGAGCTATCGCGAGACGGGGAGACGATCTGACCCGACGAGCTAGAGCGAGACGGGGACATGATCGTCGCTTGCTCGCGGATCGCCAGGTCTGGCGCGTACGGCCGCAGCACGTTGCCGCTGTCACCGCGCGCGAGCGCCTGGTAATCGGCCTCGACGGGGCGCGCCACCGACGGCGCGGGCAGCGCCGCGAACTCGCCGAGCGTGCGCACGCCGAGCGCCTCGAGCATGTGCTGGACCTCCGGGCTGATCGCGAGCAGGGACAGCGGGCGCGGCGCGAGGAACGCCGCCGAGCCGCCGCGCGGCACCACCACGACGGCGCCGTCCTCGGGGCGCCCGTCCCGCGCGTCGACCGGCGACGACGCGGCGACCCACGCCGTGAAGCGATCGTCGGCGATGCCGATCCGGCACGCGACGCCCATCGCCGAGAGCCGATCGAGCAGCCGCTCGCCGAACACGCCGCCGCGCGTCCGCGCCGGGACCTCGCAGTACAGCGCCAGGTGCGCCCCGCCTGGCCCGAGGCGCCCGCCGAGATCGACGACCGGCGAAGCGCCGAGCAGCGTGTCGGCGATCGCGCGCACCGTGTCCCGCTCGAGCTGCGCGTCCGCCGACACGACCCGCACCTCGGGCGACGCGTTGCGCGCCGCCGGCGCCGTCATGCCGACGCGGACGCCGAGCCCCCACGCCGCGCGCGAGCACGCCATCACCACCGGGCTGTGCAGCGCCGCGCGCGTCGTCGCGCCGGCTCCCGGATCCAGCCCCGCCCCGACGACGGCGACTGCCGCGCCGCGGAGCGAAGGATCGATCCGGGTGACGCACTGAAGGGCGAATTGCGGGACGTGAACGCAAGCGATTCGCATGCCCTAGGTGTACCGCACTGGTCTGATGTTCAGTTGAGGTTCAGGCGTTCAGTAGCGCAGAAGATCTCCAGCTAACCGTTCGGAATCACTAAAAATTGCTCTATAGTCTCGCCATGTTGCGGTCCCCGCGGTCCCGACCGGAGTCGATCTCGCCAACGGCGCACTACACCGGCTACGTCTGGCTGGCGAACGGCCTGTCCCACGAGGCGTTCGCGACGCGCACCGGCCGCCTGTTCTACCAGGCGCTGCGCGGACCGAACCTGCTCGCGCACAAGGTCCACCTCCCCACGCTCGACGGCATGCTGCTCGCGCGGCACCGCGTGATCGATCTGCGCCTCGCGCAGGCGATCGATGCCGGCGAGATCGATCAGATCGTCGAGGTCGCCGCCGGACTCTCGCCGCGCGGCTGGCGCTTCCGCACGCGCTACGGCGATCGCATCACGTACATCGAGGCCGACCTGCCCGGCATGCTCGAGAACAAGCGGCGCATCCTCGCGCGGCTCGGCGGCGAGACGCCGCACCACCGCACCATGGAGGTCAACGCGCTCGCGGCGAGCGGCGAAACCTCGATCGACGCGATCTGCGCCTCGCTCGATCCGCGGCGCGGCACGGCGATCCTCACCGAGGGGCTCGTCAACTACTTCGACACGCCGACGATGATGGACGTGTGGCGCCGCTTCGCCGGGGCGCTGCGCCGCTTCCCGCGCAACCTCTACCTCTCGGACCTGATCCTGCGCGAGGACAACCACAGCGCGCTCGTCGTCGGCTTCCAGTGGCTCCTCTCCGCGTTCGTGCGCGGCCGCGTCCACAGGCACTTCGACTCGGCCGGCGAGGCGGAGGACGCGCTCGCGGCGGCCGGCCTCACCGGCGTGCTCCTCGATCCGCGCGACCTCGCGTTCGAGCTGCCCGGCCTCGAGCTCGCGGGCGCGGGCCGCGTCCGCATCGTCGAGGCGATGGCCTCCGCCAGCTGACGCTCAGCTCACGACGCGCAGCGTGGCGGCGGCGGGAGAGACGAGGTAGCCAGCGGCGAGCGCGTCGAGCTCGCGGGCCATGTCGGCCATCGTCGGGCGGCTGCTGGCCTGCTTCGCGAGCGCCCGTAGGATCAGGCGATCGAGCGCGAGCGGGATCGGCGCGAGCCGCGTCGGGCGCACCGGCCGGCGCTCGAGGTGCGCCGTCATGAGCTCGGGCAGCGTGCCGTCGAACGGCTCGACGCCGGTGATCAGGTTGTAGAGCATGCAGCCGAGCGCGTAGACGTCGGACGCGGCCTGCGGGCGGCCCTGCCACTGCTCGGGCGCCATGCACCACGGCGTGCCGGCGATCGCGGTGTCATCGGAGTAGTCCTCGGCGCGACGCGAGACACCGAAGTCGATCACCTTGATCCGCGGCCAGCCGCCGACGCGGTCTTCGAGCACGAACACGTTGTCGTCCTTGACGTCGCAGTGCACGACGCCGGAGGCGTGCATCGCGGCGAGCGCCGCGGCGACCTGCGCGCTGACGACGATGATCTCGCCGAGCGACACGCGCCGCTGCTCCACGATGTCGCCGAGCGGGGCGCCGGTGAGGTGCTCCATCACGAGGTACGGCAGGCCGTCCGACGACGTCCGCGCGTCGCTGATCCGAAGCAGGCCCGGGTGGCGCACCATCGACGCGTACCTGTGCTCGGCGTACAGCCGGCTCGCGAAGTCGGCGTTCTTCACGAGGTGATCGTGGAGGACCTTCAACGCGACGCGCTCGCCGGTGATCTTGTGTGCAGCGAGGTAAACGGTCGCCATACCTCCGCGCGCAATCGGCGACATCACGTCATACTCGCCGAAGCGCCCCATGGAGGGGCGGTTCCGTCGCGAGCGCGGCAGGATGATGACCCTGTCGCCGGCCGATCCGCCAACCATTCCTTCCTCGGGGCCGAGCATGAGCGCGTCGGGGTGCAGTGCCGATGCCATCCGCAGAGATGGTAGTAATGAAGGCAACACATCAAGCCAACATGAGAAAATCACGTGGTCTGACCAACTACCGTGAGCGAGTTATGTGCTGAAAAACTGAGACACTAACTGACGCATTGACGCCACAGCACGGGGGGATCAGGGCAGGTCAATCCCACTTGCGGCGCAGACGAGCGACGCACGGCGGCGCGCATCTCCTGTCAGGCCTGCCGACAGTGTCGCCACACGTTTTGGCTCCCTTCTCCGACATGCAGCCGCCACGGCGCGCGCCCGGTCGTCCGCGCGCAGGGTGACGCGCATTCCGGCGATCTCGGGGATGCTGGCTGGGTCGGCGCGCTCCTCGCCGACGGCGCCGCTCATGAGGACGGCGTAGAGATCCCGCGCCGGCAGACCGCGCGCCGCGATCGCCTGTGAGCGCGCGAGGTGCGCGTCCATGATCTTTTCCATGCCGGCGCGATCGCGCGAGCCGACCACGGGGTGACCGTTCACGAACAGCGTGGGCGTGCCGTCGACGCCGAGCGCCATCGCGGCGGCGCCCTCGGCGGCCACGGCATCGCGGTGGCGGCGGTCGTCGAGCGCGGCGCGCAGCCGCGGCAGATCGAGGCCGGCGGCCTCGCCGAGCTGCTCGAGGTCGGCGCGCGCGAGCTGGCCGGGGTGCGCGAACAGGAGGTCGTGGAACGCCCAGAACTTGCCCTGCGCCGCCGCCTCGACGCCGGCCTCGGCGGCGAGCGGCGCCTGGCGGTGCGCGGGCATCGCGAGGTGGCGGTACACGATCCGCACGTCCGCGCCGTACCGCTGGCGCACGTGCTCGAGGACCGGCGCCATCTTCGTGCAGAACGGGCACTCGAAGTCGCCCCACACGACGATCGTCACGAGCGCGTCGTCGGGCCCGCGCTGGTGGCCCGGCAGGCCGAGGCCGACCTTGTAGACCTGGTCCGCGTCGAGCCGGCCCGGCTCGCGCTCGGTCCGCGGCACGTCCGCCGCCGGCCGCCCGGCCGCGACGAGCGCGTCGTAGCCACCGCCCTGCTGCGCCGCGCGGACCAGCTCCTCGTCGACGAGATCGGCGAACGCCTTGAGCGGCCGGTCCCCGGGCAGCGCGCGCCCGTTGACGAAGAACGCCGGCGTGCCGGAGAGGCCGAGCGCGACCGCGTCCCGGGCGTCGGCATCGATCTGCGGGCGGTGGCGGCGCGAGTCGAGCTCGGCGCGGAAGCGCACCATGTCGAGCCCGAGCTCGCGCGCGTAGAGCTCGACGGCGGCGCGATCGACGCGCCCCGCGACGGCGAAGATCCGGTCGTTCATCGGGCGGAACCGGCCCTGCGCCGCGGCGGCGAGCGCCGCCTCGGCCGCGATCGTGTTGTCCGGATCGAGCGGCAGCCACCGGTGCACGAACCGGATCTGTCCGGGGTAGAGCCGCTCCAGCAGATCGAGCGTGTGCTGCGCGCGGTAGCAGAAGCCGCACGCGTGGTCGCTCCACGAGACGATCGTGATCGGCGCGCCCGCCGGCCCCTCGGCGGGCGAGGCGCCGCGCGGCGCGCGGTAGATCGCGGCCGGATCGAACGTCAGCCGGTCGGCGCGCGCGGCCGGCGCGGCGAGGCCCCCGGCCAGCGCGAGCAGCACGAGCGCGGCCTCGGGCCGGGCACCACCCCGGCGCATGGCTTCCTTCATTCCGGCCAAGCTAGCAGAGCGGCCCGAAGGCCGCGAGCGAGCGCCTGGCCGCGCGGCCCGGTGCCCGCCGCGACGAGCGTGCGGTGCTCGTCGCCGGCGCCGCCCGCGTGCCCAAGCTCGAGCCGCAAATGATCCGGCGGCATCACCGCGAACCGGTCGGCCCACTCGATCAGGCACACGCCGCGCGGCTCGCCGAGGAGCTCCTCGAGGCCGAGCTCGGCCAGCTCCGCCTCGCGCTCGATCCGGTACAGATCGACGTGCCACACGACGAGCCGGCCGCCGGGGTACTCGTTGACGAGCGCGAACGTCGGGCTGGACGCGCTCGCGGCCCCGAGCGCGCGCGCGAGTCCGGCGACCAGCGTGGTCTTGCCGGCGCCCAGGTCGCCGATGAGCGCGATCGCGTCGCCACCCGCGAGCAGCGGCGCCAGCGCGGCGCCAGCGCGCGCCGTCGCCTCGGCATCCGCCAGGACGATCGCGCCGCCGCCGTCACCGCCGTCACCGCCGTCACCACCGCCACCGCCACTGCGCACGCGATCACCGACGGCCGCGTCCATGGCCTCGTCCATGGCCGCGAACCTAGCACCCGGCCGCGGACGTTGACCGCGATCCGGATGGTATATGAAGGCCGTGAAGCGCCCCGCCGTCGTCGCGCTCGCGCTCGCGCTCGCACTCGCGCCCTCGACGTCCGCCTGCGGCCGCGATCCGGGCCCTCCGCGCGTGCGGCCGCTGCCCAAGCCCGACGGCAGCCCGGCCCTGCGGGGCGGCGGCGCGGCCCGCTCGCCGCGCACCGCGAGCTACACGATCGCCGCCACGCTCGATCCGACGAGCCACCAGATCACGGCGACGCAGACGCTCCACTGGACGAACCCCGGCGAGAGCCCCGTCGACACGCTGCCGTTCCACCTCTACCTCAACGCGTTCAAGAACGAGCGCTCGCTGTTCATGCGCAGCACGGGCGGCCTGATGCGCGGGGCCAAGGCGAGCGACACCGGGTGGGGCTTTATCCGCGTCGAGTCGGTCAAGATCGGCGGCACCGAGCTCGCGAGCAAGCTGCGGGTCGTCGAGCTCCCCGCGGACATCGCCGAGGAGTACCCGCCGCCGACGCCCGGCGATCCGGACCAGACCCGCGACGAGACGGTCGTGGAGCTGCCGCTCGCCGAGCCCGTGCCGGCGGGCGGCCAGATCGACGTCCAGTTCCAGTTCACGGCGCAGCTCCCCGAGGTGTTCGCGCGCACCGGCTACAAGGGCGAGTTCCACCTGGTCGCGCAGTGGTTCCCCAAGATCGGCGTGCGCGTGGGCCCGCCAGGCGCCGAGCGCTGGGAGTGCCAGCCGCTGCACCAGAACACCGAGTTCTTCGCCGACTTCGGCGTCTACGACGTCTCGCTCACCGTGCCGAGCACGTACGCCGTCGCGGCGACCGGCGTGCTCGTCGCGGCGACCGAGGCGGCGGGCGGCACGCGCACGTTCAAGTACCAGGCGCAGGACGTCCACGACTTCGCCTGGATGGCCGATCCGTACATGGAGGTCCTGTCGGGCCAGGCGAAGGTCGAGGACGGCACCGTCGAGGTGCGCGTGGTCCACCGGCCGGAGCAGAAGGCGTTCGCGCGCCGCCACCTCCAGGCCGGCATCGGCGCGATCGAGAAGTACAGCGCGGCCTACCTGCCCTACCCGTGGCCGATCATGACGATCGTCGACCCGCCGCCCGAGGCGATGTTCGGCGCCGGCGGCATGGAGTACCCGACGCTCGTCACGGCCGCCGCGGACTCGGCGCTCTCCCGCCCCGGCCTGCGGTTCCCGGAGATGGTCACGATCCACGAGGTCGGCCACAACTGGTTCCAGGGCATGCTCGCCTCCAACGAGGCGCTCGAGGCGTGGCTCGACGAGGGCGTGAACGAGTGGGCCACGGCGCGGGCCATGAACGAGCTGTACGGCGAGCGGACGAGCGGGCTCGACTGGATGGGCTGGCAGGCCGAGCTCGCCAAGCTCCGCCACGCGGTCGCGTCGGATCCCGGCTCGCTGCCGTCGCCGATCGCGGCGGCGGCCTACGCGTTCGTCGACAACAAGGCGTACGGCGAGCAGACGTACACCACCACGATGAACGCGCTGCGCACGCTCGAGCAGACGGTCGGGGCCAAGCGCTTCGAGGCGGCGATGAAGGTGTACGCGCGGACGTGGGCGTTCCGCCACCCGACGGGGCGCGACCTGTTCGACGTCCTGTCGCGGGAGCTCGGCCAGGACCTCACCTGGTTCTTCGCGCCGGTGTTCCAGCAGGTGGGCAGCCTGCGGCTCGGCGTCCGCACCGCGAGCTGCGAGCGCGTGCACCGGACGCGCGGCGTCGACGTCGAGCTGCGCGGCGGCAGCGCCGGCAGCGCCAGCGGCAAGCGCAAGGTGACCGCGAGCGAGGCGCCCGAGACCAGCGGCTACCGCTGCGAGGTCGTCATCACCAGCACCGGCGCGTGGCACGTGCCGGTCGACATCAAGCTCCGGTTCGCGGATGGCTCGGAGAAGGACGAGCGCTGGGACGATCGCGGCGAGAGCGGCCACTGGAAGCGCTTCGTCTTCGAGCGCAGCTCGCCGCTCGACGAGGTGATCCTCGATCCCGACGGCAAGATCGCGCTCGGCGCGCCGATCTCGTACCACTACCGGCTGGACGGCGCCGGCGCGGCCGCGCTGCGCGCCGGCGCGTGGTTCGGCTCGATGGCGCACACCCTCATGCAGCTCGGGGGCCTCTAGTGGCGACCGCGCGGCACCTGGGGCTCGGCGAGCTCCTCGGCGCGGGCATGCGCGCGGTCTCGAAGTACACCGGCACCGTGCTCGCGGTGTTCGTGGTGCAGAGCCTCGTCGCGGTGGGCTGCATGTTCGCCGTCGCGCTCGTCCTGGCCCAGACGTTCGCGCACCTGCCGATGTTCGACGACGCCGTCGACGGTTCGCTCGTCGCCGCCCTGTGGTGCGTGCGGCACGGGCGCTCCGCCTTCCTCGCGGTCGGGAGCCTCGTCATCGGCGCCGTGCTCCTGTGGGGACTCGCGTCGTGGTTCCTCGTCGGCGGGCTGTGCGGCGTCTTCGCGCAGCGCCCCGACGGCCGCGGCGACACGGCGCGCTGCTTCGGCGCGAGCGGCGCGGCGACGTACCTGCCGTACGCGCGGCTCGCGCTGTGCTCGCTACCGGGGTACCTCCTCGTGCTGTTCTTGCTCCTCACGGGGCTCGGCATCGCGGCGCCGCGCGTCGAGCACGCGCTCACGCTGCCGCAGCTCCTGGGCCCGCTCGCCCTCGCGGCGCTGCCGGCGATCCTCTTGCTCCACTACCTGTGGACGGTGTCCGCCTACGCGCGCGTCGAGCTGGCGCTGCGCCACGACACGCACGATCCGGGCGTCGTGCGCACGTACCTCCACTCGCTCGCGTACGTGTTCCGGCGGCCGCTCACGCTGATCCACGCCGCCCTCGGCTGGCTCCTGTTCCTGATCGTCACGGCCGCGTACGCGTACCTCGCGCAGGGCCACCCGATGTACGGCGCCGAGGGCGCGGTCACGCTGTTCTTCGTGCGCCAGGGCGTGGCGCTCTTGCGGCTGGCGATCCAGGCGGGGATCCTCGCCGGCCAGGTCGAGCTCGGCCGCACGCGCCCGCTGCCGCCGCGGCGGCTCGAGGCCAAGCCGTCCGCCGCGGCGTGACGCGGCGCGGGGCTCAGAGCAGCGCGGCGAGCCCGACCGCGAGCCCGGCCGCGGCGCCCACCACGACCACCACCGCGCCCACGACCGCCACGCGCCACCGCGCGCCCGCCGGGTGCATGCCGACGACGATCTCGGCGCCGTCCCCGATCGTGTCGAACACCGCTGAGCCGGACCCCCGCGGCTGCGTCAAGGGCCGGAGCCGCCGCAGGGCCGCGCGCTCCACCTGGGACGCGGGCGGCGTCGAGATCGTCCGGAGCCGCTGCAGGAGCACGAGCGGATCCGCCGCGGGCGCGGGTGCCGACGCGCGCGCGACGCCCGCCAGCGCCCCGCCGAGCCCGAGCGGCGCCAGGTCCACGGCCGTCGGCGCACCGTCGCGCGCGGCCGGCGCCGGCTCCGCATCGCTCGTGATCTCGCCCGTGACGACGGCGATCGGGCTCGAGCCGCGCGGCCGCCCCGGGAACGGCTCCACGCCGACCAGCGTCGGGGACCGCGGGCGCCGCGGTCTGGCCCCCGCGTCGGACGCCTGCTCGACGTCGCGGCCGTTCTCCGTCCACGCGCGCCGCCGGCCGATCAGCGGCTCCATCTGCACGCGGGGACGCTCGCTCTCCTCGATCGAGAACGACGGTAGCTCGGTGATCCGGATCCGCTGCGTATCGCGGACGAGGGCTGGATCCTGAGGCAGACTGAACCGCACGAACCCGAGCTTGGTGATCGGCGAGGTTGGAGGTGCGGTCTCTTGAGGCTCGCGAGGCACGAAAGCTACTCTGCTTTGCCTGGCGCTCGAGAACCAGGGAGGGAATGAGCGGTGTTGTGTATCCTGCTGTATCCACCTCGAAATGCTCGTTAGCCGCCACACGAGCGTGCACGCACAGCTCATCTCACGCAGCTCTCACGGAGCGCCAACTCTGCGAAGCTCTTGAACATATGGATCCGCGGATCTCCGACGCGCGCCGCGTGCGCCGCACACCCGAGCACGCCTCAGCGCGATCACCTCGCATCGACGGAGATCGGGCTCACCGTGGCGCGAGGCGCCCTCAGGGCCGTCGCAGCGCACCACTCCGCCTGCTGGCCGCCTGCTGGCCGCCTGCTGGCCCCCTGCTGGCCCCAGCTGCGAGCCGCTGCGAGCCACCCGGCCCGTGAGCTTGCCCGAGGCGCGCGCAGCCTAGCTGCGCGCAACGAACCCGACGAGCGCGATCCCCGCGGCGCTCAGAGCCAGCGCCACGGCATCCCGAGCAGGCTCGGGGGCCGGATGCGCGGCGCCGGCGTCGCCGCCGGCTTCTCACGAGGAGCGTACGCGCGCGGCGGCGTCGCTGCCGGCTTCTCGCGCGGAGCGAACGCGCGCGGGCTCGGCACCGGTGCCGGCATCGGCGCGAACGCAGGCGTCGAGCGGCGGCCAGGCGGCGGCAGCGGCGCCGCCACCTCGGACGGACGCACGTCATGCATGAATGCCGGCAGCTCGACGTTCCACCACACACCAGCCTTCCCGCCGGAGACCGTCGACTGCTGCGAAATGGCGAAACGCACCATTCCGAGCTTGGTGATCGAAGAGGCCAGAGCCGGGGTCACGTTGGGCACGAGTTAATCCTAGAGGGCCTCGATCTCGACGAATAGTGGGGGAAATTGGCGACGTTGTGCACCACAGTTCCACTTCGAAGAAGCACGTCAGCTACATCACCAGTTGTTTGCGCGTTGTGAACCTCGCGCTTCGATCGCGTCGCGCGCAACTCGTCGAAGATCTTCGGCGCGACACACGCGACATCGCGAGGGCTCATCCCCGCGTCGCAGCACGCTCGTACCAGGGGCCGAGATCGCATCCGCCGCAAAGATCTTGCTCACGCTGGCGCCGCGAAACACGGTCGCGCGCCGATGCGTGGCGGCGCTTACGCCGCCCTTACGCGTCGACCAGCACGCCGGGGTTCAGGATGCCGTGCGGATCGAGCTCGCGCTTCACCGCGCGCAGCGCCTCGGCGAACAGCGGCGGCCGCTCGCGATCGTACCAGGGCCGGTGCGTGCGCCCGACGGCGTGGTGGTGCGTGATCGTGCCGCCCGCCGCGACGAGCGCCTCGGAGGCCGCGGCCTTCACGGCGCGCCACTGCGCGAGCTCGGCGCCGAGCCTGAGCCCGCCGATGAACGTGTAGTACGGCGCTGGCCCGTCGGGGTAGACGTGCGTGAAGCGGCACGCGACGAGGCCACCGCCGCACTCCTCTTCGAGCGCGCGCCCGACGGCGGCCGTGACGCGGGCGTGCAGCTCGGGGAACTGCGTCCACGTGCACGCCGTCTCGAACGTGTCGCTGAGCACCCCGACGGAGAGCAGCGACGACTGCAGGTAGGGCGCGTCGAAGAACGCCTGCCGCCACGCGCCCGCCTCGCCGGTGCGCGCGCCCGCCTCCGTCTGGGTCTCCGTCGGGCCGGACACCACCTCGCCGCCGTGATCGCGCGCGAGCTCGAGCGCGCGCGCGAGCCAGGGGCCGAGCGGGTGATCCGCGGACTCGAAGCCGATGAGGAGGACGCTCGCCCCGTCGAACCGCACGCGGTGGAGGCGCGCCTCGGTCGCGTCGAGCAGGCGCGCGTTGCTCGGCCAAAGGCCCGACTGCGCGAGCGCGCGCGCCGCGGCGACCGCGGCCCCAAAGTCGCGGTACGCGACGCTCGCCGTCGCGCGGAACCGCGGCCGCGGCACGACGCGCATCCACGCCTCGGTGATGACGCCGAGTGTGCCCTCCGAGCCGAGGACGAGCCGCGCGGCCTCCGGGCCGGCGCCCGAGCTCGGGTGGCGGTGCGTCTCGAGCGTGCCGCGCGGCGTGATCATCGTGATCGCGTGCGCGAGCTCGTCGATCCGCGTCGGGCCTGTCGCGTAGTGGCCGCCCGCGCGCGTGGCGAGCCAGCCGCCCAGCGTCGAGAACTCGAACGACTGCGGGAAGTGGCGCAGGGTCAGCCCGCGGCGGCCGAGCGCCTCCTCGAGCGCCGGGCCGAGCGTGCCCGCGCCGATCCGCGCGAGCCGGCTCGTCTCGTCCACCTCGTGGACGCCCGCCAGGGCGCCCAGATCGAGGCAGACGACCGCGCCGCGGCCCGGCCGCGCGAGCCCCGCGTCGACGCCGCCGACGACCGACGTCCCGCCGCCGAACGGCACGCACGCCCAGTCGCGCTGGTCGCAGAGATCGAGGACGCGCGCGACCTCGTCTGCGTCGCGCGGGCGCGCCACGAGGTCCGGCGCGCCGGTGTAGTCGCCGTCGAACCCCGCGACCAGATCGGGGAACGCGCGACCGCGGGTGTGCAGCGCGCGCGCGCGGGGCGCCGCCGTCGTGAACGCGGCGAACGAGTCCGGGATCCGGACCGCGGGGTCGGGCACGTCCGGCTCGTCCGGCGGCAGCGGCCGCGCGACCGGCTGAGCCGCCGGCAGGAGCGCGCGGGCCATCGTCGCGAGCCCATCACGCGCAGCGTCGTCGGGCCATCGATCGCGCCACCCCCACGCCCAGATGCTGCGCTCCCGTATCGCGTCGCTCACGCGGACGTCGTACCATGCGCGGCCAAGAAGGAGCGGAACATGGAAGAGTTCGTCGCGAAGATGGCGGAGAAGGTCGGCATCGATCAGGACACCGCGAAGAAGGTCATCGACTTCTTGCAGGAGCACGCCGACGAGGCCCTGGCGTTCATCAAGAAGTCGGACGTCCTCGACAAGCTCCCCGGCGGCGTCGGCGACAAGCTCGGGAAGCTGTTCTGATGAGCGCGCCCGAGCTCCACGCGCTGCTCGCGGAGGCGGGCTTGGCCGACAAGGTCGCCCGCATCGACGATCGCCTGGCCCGCTTGCAGTGGGGCTCCGCGTTCGTCGTCGTCGGGATCTCCGGCTCCGCGATCGTGGCCATCGCGCCCCTGTTCCGCGCCGTGCCCGCGGAGAACACGGACGCGTTCTATCGCAAGCTCCTCGAGCACAACGCGCACATGGGCGGCATCGCCTCGTTCGCGATCCAGCCTGACGGCTGGGTCGTCTTGCACGCCGGCCGCGCCGTGAAGGGCCTCGACGGCGCCGAGCTCGCGACGATGGTCGCCGCCGTCGGCCGCTTCGCCGATCAGTACGACGACCAGCTCATCGGCGAGTTCTACGCCAAGCAGCTCGAGTCGACGAACCAGGCCATGGTCGACGAGGTGGACGCGCCCTCCCCGCTCGAGGCTGCCGTCGAAGCCGCGACCCACGCGCCCGCCGCGGGCGACGCGCCTGCCGCCGAGTAGCGCGCACCCGCGGGCGGAGCTGCCGGCGCCGTAACACGGCCGGATGCGCAGTGCAGCTGGCGGTTGGCGCGGTGAAGCCGGCCGTTCACGTCGAGGTTCGCCACGCTCCGGCGACGGCGAGGCCACGGCGGATCGCGAGCTTACGCGGGCACGGCCGCTGCACGAAGGCGCGGCATGCTTCGCAGAACCTTCGCGCTGTTCTTCCTGCTCGCGGCGTGCGGCACCGACGCCGAGCCCGATGACTCCGATGATGCGACCGGCCCGCGCTTCTACGAGGACGTGGCGCCGATCCTCGCGAAGAGCTGCGTGAGCTGCCACCAGGAGGGCGGCGTCGCGCCGTTCTCGCTCATCACGTACGAGGACGCGATCGGCTTCGCGGCCGCGATGCCCTCGGCGGTGCGCACGCGGCAGATGCCGCCGTGGGGCACCGACAACTCGGGCGCCTGCAACACGTACCAGGACGCGCGCTGGCTGACGGACGACGAGATCGCCACGATCGCGGCGTGGGCCGAGGGCGATCGCCAGAAGGGCGATCCCGCCGCGGCGCCGCGGCTGCCCGATCCGCTGCCCGGCCTGCCGCGCGTCGACAAGACGGCGGCGATGCCCGAGCCGTACACGGCGGACACGCGGCTCGGCGACGACTACCGCTGCTTCATCGTCGATCCGGCCATCGCGCAGGACGCGTTCCTCACCGGCTTCGAGGTCCGGCCCGGCGAGCCGAGCGTCGTGCACCACATGCTCCTGTTCCAGCTCCAGACGGCGGAGGCGGAGGCCGCGGCGGCGCAGCTCGACGCGCAGAGCCCGGGCCCCGGCTACACCTGCTTCGGCGGCGTCGGCTCCGCGGCCTCGAGCCTCGTCGGCGTGTGGGCGCCCGGCGTGCGCGCCTCGCGTTACCCGGAAGGCACCGGACTGCCCGTCAAGGGCGGGCGCAAGATGGTAGTGCAGATTCACTATCACAATCACGGCGCGCCGCTGGCCGACAAGACGGCTATCGATCTCATGATCGAGCCGACCGTCGCCGAGCCGTCGTTCCTCTACCTGCTCGCCGCGCCGAACCTCTACCTGCCGCCCGGCAAGCCCGAGATCGTCACGACGAACCAGTACCAGCTGCCCGGATTCCTCGGCCAGTACAACGTCTGGGGCGTGTTCCCGCACATGCACACGCGCGGCCGCTCGCTGCGCGTCGAGGTCGATCACGCCGGCCAGAACCAGTGCATCACCGACGTGCCGCGCTGGGACTTCAACTGGCAGCAGGGCTACTTCTACGACGGCGCGCCGCGCATCGCCGGCGGCGGCGACACGGTGCGGATCACGTGCACGCACAACACGACGATGGAGGATCAGCCGATCACGTGGGGCGAGGGCACCGACGACGAGATGTGCCTGGCGTTCCTCTACGTCTCGCCGTACTGATGCCGCTCGCGCACGCGCACGCGGCGCATGCGCTCAGCGGCCGTGGGCGTACCCGCCATCGACGTCGAGCACCGCGCCGGTGACGAACCCCGCGCGCGCGAGGTAGAGCGCCGCCTCGGCGGTCTCGGTCGGCTCGCCGACGCGCCGGAGCAGCGCCAGGCGCGCGAGCGCGTCCGCGCCGGCGCCGATCAGCGGCGTGCGGATGATGCCGGGCGCGATCGCGTTGACGCGGATCCGGTGCGGCGCCAGCTCGACGGACAGCGACCGCGTGAGCGCGTGCACGCCGCCCTTGCTCGCCATCGCCGCGGAGGACGGCAGCTCGGTCGTGGGCTGATCGACCATCACGGTGCCGATGTTGATCACGCTGCCGCCGCCGGCCTCGATCAGGAGCGGGACGATCGCCTGCGTGACGAGGAACGTGCCCCGGACGTTCGTCGTGTAGAAGGCATCGAGGTCCGCCGCCGAGGTCTCGAGGAACGGCCGCACGGCGAAGATGCCGGCGCTGTTGACCAGGACGTCCGCGCCGCCCAGGTGGGCGCGCGCCGCCTCGGCGATCCGCCGCGCGGTGTCGGGCTCGCCGATGGCCCCGGCGACCGGGACGATCCGGTCGGCCGGCGCGCCGAGCTCCTCGCGGGCGCGCGCGAGCCGGGCCGGGTCCCGCGCGTTGATGACGACGCGCGCGCCGGCCTCGAGGAACCGCCGCGCGATGTGAAAGCCGATGCCGCTGCTCGCGCCGGTGACGATGACGCGATCGATCCGAGGGTCTGTCATGTCGCTCTCCCTGGTGGGTTATGGAGAAGCAATCTAGGGCGCCGGCCTCTCAGGAGAAAATCGTATGTTCTCATCGAGTCCATAGCTTTTGGCTATGGTCATGGTCTGGTCTGGTAGGGTCGGGCGTGACCTTCGATCAGCTCGTCGCCTTCCATGCCGTCGCGACGCGCGGCGGGTTCTCGGCGGCGGCGCAGCACCTCCACAAGTCGCAGCCCGCGATCACGAAGCTCGTGCAGAGCCTCGAGGCGGCCTTGGGGATCGTGCTGTTCGATCGCGCGGCCTACCGCGCGACGCTCACCGACGCGGGCCGGCTGTTCCTCGCGCGGACCGAGGGCCTGCTCGCGGACGCGGACGCGCTGCGCCGGTTCGGGCTCGCGCTCGGCGGCGCCGCCGAGCTGGTCGTGCGGCTCGTGCTCGAGGCGGTGACGCCGCTGCCGCGCGTGCTCGAGGCGCTCCGCGACGTCTGGGCGCGGTTCCCCGCGGTGCGCTTCGAGCTCCGCACGGAGCGGCTGAGCGGCGTGCTCGAGGCGCTCCGCGACGGCAGCGCGGACCTGGCGATCGCGGGCGGGCACGGCGTCGACGCGCGCGCGATGATCGCGCAGCCGTTCACCGAGGTGCGCATCGTCCCGGTCGCGCGCGCCGATCACCCGCTCGCCGCGATCGCGGGGCCGGTCCCGGCGGCGGAGCTACGGCGGCACGCGCAGGTGGTGCTGACCGACAGCGCGCGCGGCGACCTCACGCAGACGCTGAACGTGCTCGACGCGGGGCTGCAGTGGACGGTGACCGACGTCGCCGCGAAGCTCGAGATCATCGAAGCCGGCCTCGGCTGGGGCGGGCTGCCCGAGCACGTCGTCGCCCCGCGGCTCGCGGCGGGCGCGCTCACCGCGCTCGAGGTGCGCGAGTTCGAGGTGCGCGCGATGGAGCTGTTCGCGATCCGCCGCCGCGACGAGCCCGCGGGCCCGGTGACCGGCGCGCTGTGGGCCCGGCTCGCGGCGCCGGGCCGTCCGTGATTTGAGCCGCCGCTATGGCTGCTATGGGCTCGGCGTTGGATCGTCGAGCCACGCGCGCGCAAGCTCGAGCGTACGGGCGTTCTCAGGCACCTCCTCGAGGAAGCTCTGCCGGTACGCCGGATCGGCGATCCGGCCGGCGATGGCAAACAGCCGGTCCCGCGCCGCGGCGATCGCGCGCCGCGCCGCCTCGTGCGCGCCGGTCGCGTGCAGCGCCTCGGCGTGCGCGAGCCGCACGAACGCGCCGCGGAACATGCCGCACCCGCCCATGGCGGCATTGCGGGCGACCGCGATCTCGGCGGCGGCGAGCGCCTCTACGGCGCGGCCCTGCGCGAGGTGGATCGCGGCGAGCGTCGCTCGGGCGCCCGGCTGGTCGATGGGGGGGAGTATACCGAGCGCGGGCGCGATCTCGCGCTCGGCCGCGTCGAGGTCTCCCATCCGGCGAAGCACCTCGGCGAGCACCCAGCGACCGCGGCCCTCCTCGATGGCGACCTGGTACGCGCGCCCATGGTCGCGCAGCGCCTGCGCGATCGCGCGCGCCGCGTCGAGCGCGGCGAGCGTACCGATGTCGGCGCGCAGCCAGGCGAGGGTGAACTGCCGCTGCGAGCCGCCCAGGCCGAGCATCGCGTCGCCCGGCGCGACCCGCTCGAGCGCGTCCGCGGCCGGCTCGAACGCCCCGAGGTACGAGAGGTTCACGCCCCGGAACAGGTGCGCGACCAGGAAGGTCCGCTCGCCGCCGATCACGTCGAAGATCGCCAGGTTCTCGTCGGCGCACTGGAGCGCGAGCCATGGGTCGTCGTGCGCGTGGCTGCTCCGGTGGGCGAGCGTGACGTTCCACCAGTAGCGCGCGAGCGGGTCACCACCGCGCGTCGGGCGAACGGTCGTGAAGAACAGCGCCTCCAGCTCGATCGCCTCCGCGACGAGCCCGACGAGATCAAGGATACCGGCCGCGAGGACGCAAGTGAACGCTACACGCCCGACCGCCTCGGAGGCCGGCTCGACGTCCCGGAGCAGCTCGACCGCGTCCAAGAGATCGGAGATCCGGCCGGTCATCCCCGCGCCCATGTAGAACGCGCCCAGCGCCTGCGCCCACGGGATCGAGCCGCGCGGCGCCGCGCGGATCAGCTCCTCGGCGGCAGCCATGACGGCGCCCGAGTCCTGCATGTCCTGGACGAACACCTCGCAGCGCATACCGAGCAAGGCGAACCGGATCTCCAGCGGCGGCTCGCAGCGCATGCCGAGGTCGACACGGGCCAGCGTCGACTTCAGGTCGCAGACATGGAAGGCCTGCTCCGACGCGCCCAGGTAGAAGCTCGACGCCCGCACGCCCTCGCCGCCCCGCTCGAAGTGGCCGGCGAGCATCAGGGGATCGGCCTCGCCATGCCGCTCGAGCCACTCGCCCGCGAGGCAGTGGCCGAGCCGCCGATCTTCTTCGGTGAGCATGGCGTAGGCGCCTTCGCGAAGGAGCGCGTGCCGGAACGCGAGCTCGTGCTCCCCGGCGTACCGGCTCTGTGGCCGCGCCACGAGCACCTCCTGCTCGACGAGCCGGCCCAGCCAGCCGTCCACCGCCGTCGCATTCATCGCACGGCCGAGGAGCAGCGTCACGCCGCTCGCCCAGCACACCTCGCCGAAGATGCTCGCCGCGCGCAGCACACGCCGCGCCTCGAGCGGCAGCCGACCAAGCCGCGTCTCCACCATCGCCAGCACCGTCTCGGGTAGCGCGCTCTCCTTGCCCTCGGCGACCGCGCGGATCAGCTCCTCGAGATAGAACGCGTTGCCGTCCGCCTGCTTGACCAGCCGCTCGATCATCTCGGGCTCGACGCTGTCGCCCAGCACCTGGCGCACCAGCCGCTCGCCGACCTTACGCCCGAGCGACTTGAGCCGGATCTCTTGCACGTTCCGCTCGGACCACAGCCGCGGGAAGATCTCGTAGACCTCGGGCCGCGCGAACGCGAGCACCATCCACGGCTGCTTGCTGCGCTCGCGCAGCGCGGTGTCGATGAACCGCACCGTGCCGAAGTCACCCCAGTGCAGATCCTCGAGGATGATCAGCACGGGATGGACGGCGGTCTCGACCTGGAGGAAGTCCAGCCACGCCTTGTGCATCTGCTCGCTCATGAGCTGCGCGTCTTGCCGCGCGGCGCGGAGCTGCGCGCTGCCCTCGTCGGGGAACGGCGCACCGATGAGCTCGCCGAGGAACTCCGTCACGCGCTGCTGATCCGCGGCACGCACGCGCTCGCCCACCCGCGCTCGGAGCTTGGCCCGCCGCGCGTCGAGCGGCTCGCTGCGGTCGATCCCGAGCGCCCCACGCAGCGCCTGCGCGAGCAGATCCAGCGTCGAGCCCGCACTCTCCGCCGCGCCGCGGCCGATCCAGATCGCCACCTCGTCGTCGCGCTCGCGCATGCGGCTCACCAGCTCGGCGCCGAGACGCGACTTGCCCATCCCCGCCGCGGCCGTCACCACCACCACCCGCACCTCTCGCTCGTCGATGCACTCGTCGAGGAGCCCCGCCAGCGCGCCCAGCTCCCAGTCGCGACCCACGCACGACGTCGGCCGGCCCAGCAGCGTCCGCGCGCCCTGCATCAGCACACGCTCGCCACGCAAGAGGAGCCCGGCCTCGCGCTCGATCACATCGAATCGCGCATCCAGCAGGCCGGCGCTCATCTCGTCCAGCGCGATCGGCGCAGGCTCCACGGCCAGATTCACTGCACCTGCCGCGACCTGTGCGAGCAGCCGCGCGGCGCGCTCGAGCACGTCGGCCTCGGGCAGCTTGCCCGTCACGTCGGCACGGCCCATCGCGATCGCCAGCGCACGGTCCTTGGTGACCACGCGCAGCGCGAGCGCGCAGCGCGCCGCCTGCGCCGCCTGATCCGTCGCCACCTGCCGCTCGGTCTCGAGCACCACGATCGTCGTCCCACCGGCAAGCTCGGACATGCGGCCGCCGTGCGGCTTGATCGCGCGCCACAGCGCTTCCGCGTCGATGGTCAGCTGGCCCTCCCCGGCCGCCTCCAGCAGCACCACGAACAGAAACCGCCGCTCGCTGCCGGTGATCGCCGTGGATGCTCCCTCGCTGCCGCGTGATGCCACGATCCGATCGAACCGCGGCGCGGTCCAGGCGTCACTCGCCGGCTCGGCGCCGTCCATCGAGGACGCCGCTCGGAGGTTCTGCGGATAGCTCTCCTCGAGCCAGCTCGCGAGCTGCGGCCACGCGAGGGCGAGCGCCTCGCGATCGATCGCGAGCTCGACGTCGCTGCGTTCGGCAGCGGACGTCCCGACGAGGACCCCGCGCTCGACGAGCCGATCGATCAGCCGTTCGATCGCCTCGCGGGAGCCGGTCGGCGCGCCGGCGAGCAGCGTGCCACGAAGGCGCGGCCGGCGCGCACCGGACGCGGTCAGCGCGAGCAGGATCCCACGCACCAGCCGCGCCTCGTCCGGCGCGGGCTGCGTCATCAGGTGCGGCGCGGGCGCCCGGCCCGCGCCCAGCTCAGGCACCTCGTCGTCGTTCGCCGACCGCGGCGCGAGCAATCGATCCAGCCGGCGGATCACCGCCTCGGCTGTCGGCCGCGCCGCAGGATCGAGCGCCAGGCAGTCACGCACCAGCTGCGCCCACGGCTCCGCGGGCAGCGCCGGCAGCTCCAGCGTGTCCACCGCGAACGCCAGGTGCAGCAGCATCGCGTCCCCGATCGGGTGCCGACCCGTGATCAGCTCGTGCAGCATCACGCCCATCGCCCACACGTCGATCGCACCCGTCGGCGGCACCCCGTGCCACCGCTCCGGCGCCATGTACGCAGGCGTCCCCGACGCCGCGTTCGGCGATCCGCCCACCAGCTTCGCCACCCCGAAGTCCACCACCCGCACGCGGCCGTCGCGCGGGATCACCACGTTCTCCGGCTTGAGATCCGCGTGCACCAGCCCGCGACGGTGCGCCTCGGCGATCGCTTCGGCCACCGCGCGCGCGTAGCGCAGCGCCTCGCGCAGCGGCAGCGGCCCGCTCGCTAGACGCCCGCGCAGCGACTCGCCGTCGAGGTACTCGAGCGCCAGGTACGGCCGCCCCTCGTGCTCCCCGACCGCGTGCAACGTCACGATGTGCGGGTGGCTGAAGCTCGCCGTCGCCCGCGCCTCGTCGAGGAACCGCGTCGCCCCATCGCCCCGCAGCATCGCCCGCTTGATGAACTTCAGCGCCACCCGCCGCTGCAGCGTCACATCCTGCGCCACGTAGACCTGCCCCATCGCCCCCTCGCCGAGGAATCCGCGGATCAGGAAGTCGCCGACGCGCGTCCCCTCGACGAGCAGTGGATCGCCTCCGTCCTCGGGGTCCCCCACGCATCGATGATGAGCCGAGGGACCGCGCGCGAGTCAAGCACCGCGATCGCGGCGCAGCGCGCTATGTGCTCGGCGCCGCCTCGCCGAGCCACGCGCGCGCAAGCTCGAGCGTCCGGGCGTTCTCGGGCACCGTCTCGAGGAAGCTCTGCCGGTACGCCGGATCTGCGATCCGGCCCGCGATGGCAAACAGCCGGTCCCGCGCCTCGGCGATCGCGCGCCGCGCTGCCTCGTGTGCGCCGGTCGCGTGCAGCGCCTCGCAGTGGGCGAGCCGCACGAACGCGCCGCGGAACATGCCGCACCCGCCCATCGCCTCGCTGCGCGCCACCGCGTCCTCGGCCGCGGCGAGCGCCTCGGCGGTGCGCCCCTGGGCGAGCCAGATCGCCGAGCGCGTCGCCAGGATCCCCGGATGCTCGAGCGGCACTGCCATCGGATGCGCGAGCTCGATCTCGCGCTCGGCGCCCTCGAGGTCCCCCATGCGGCGGAGCACCTCGGCCAGCACCCAGTGTCCGCGGCTCTCCTCGAGCGGAGAGCGACGCGCCCGCCCGTACTCGGCGAGCTGCGTCGCGAGCGCGCGCGCCTCGTCGAGCGCGCCGCGATCGGCGCGCAGCCACGCCAGACCGAAGCGGCGCAGCGAGCTCGCCACTCCGAGCGCCTCGTCCACCGCCACGATCTCGTCCAGGAGCTGCTCCGCGGCCGTGAATGCCCCGAGGTACCAGAGGTTCAACCCCCGGAACAGCTGCATGTTCAGGAAGATCTGCTCGCCGCCGATCAGATCGAAGATCGGTTGGATCGCGTCGCTGTGCTGAAGGGCGCGCCACGGGTCCTCGCGCGCATAGGGCGCTCTCAGCCCGACGAGGGTGTTCCACCAGAACCGGGCGAGCGGCTCCCGATCCTCCGTCGAATGGATGATCGCGCAGAACCGCTCTTCCAGCGCGGTCCCCTCGACGACGAGTCCGAGGAAATCGAGAATGTAAATCCCGTTGACGAAGGTGAGCGCCATCTTCCCCACGGCCTCGGGGGCAGGCGTCACCTCCCGCAGCACCGCGATCGACGCCGGGAGATCGGAGGTCCTGCCGGCCAGCAGCGTGCCCGCGTTATACGCATTCACCGCCTGCGCCCAGGGGATGGAGCCCGGTGGCGCCGAGCGCATCAGCTCCTCGGCGTCGGCCATCGTGACGCTGACCAGGTGCACGCCCTGGATGGAGGCTTCGCAGCGCATGCCGAGGAGCGCGATCCGGATCTCTTGCGGGGGCTCGCAGCGGAGACCGAGGCTGGCGCGGGCCACGGTGGCATCGAGGTCGAGGACATGAAATGCCTGCTCCGACGCGCGCAGATAGAAGCTCGCCGCCCGCGCGCCCTCCCCACCTCGCTCGAAGTGACCGGCGAGCACCATCGGATCCGCCTCGCCGTGCCGCTCGAGCCACTGCCCGGCGAGGCGGTGGCCGAGCCGCCGATCTTCCTCGGTCAGCATCGCGTACGCGCCCTCGCGCAAGAGCGCGTGCCGGAACGCGAGCTCGTGATCCCCGGGGTACCGGCTCTGCGGCCGCGCCGCCAGCACCTCCTGCTCGACGAGCCGGCCCAGCCAGTTGTTCACCGCCGTCGCGCTCATCGCACGGCCGAGGAGGAGCGTCACGCCGCTCGCCCAGCACACCTCGCCGAAGATGCTCGCCGCGCGCAGCACACGCCGCGCCTCGAGCGGCAGCCGCCCAAGCCGCGTCTCCACCATCGCCAGCACCGTCCCGGGCAGCGCGCCCTCCTTCCCCTCGGCGACGGCACGGATCAGCTCCTCGAGGTAGAACGCGTTGCCGTCCGCCTGCTTGACCAGCCGCTCGATCGTCTCGGGCTCGACGCTGTCGCCGAGCACCTGACGCACCAGCCGCTCGCCCGCCTTGCGGCCGAGCGTCTTCAAGCGGATCTCCTGGACATTCCGCTCGGCCCACAGCCGCGGGAACACCTCGTAGACCTCGGGCCGCGCGAACGCCAGCACCATCCACGGCTGCTTGTTGCGCTCGCGCAGCGCGGTGTCGATGAACCGGACGGTGCCGAAGTCGCCCCAGTGCAGATCCTCGAGGATGATCAGCACAGGATGCACGGCGGTTTCCACCTGGAGGAAGTCCAGCCACGCCTTGCGCATCTGCTCGTTCATGAGCTGCGCGTCTTGCCGCGCCGTCCGCAGCTGCGCGCTGCCTTCGTCGGGGAACAGCGCGCCGACGAGCTCGCCGAGGAACTCCGTCACGCGCTGCTGATCCGCGGCGCGCACGCGCTCGCCCACCCGCGCCCGGAGCTTGGCCCGCCGCTCGTCGAGCGGCTCGCTGCGGTCGATCCCGAGCGCCCCGCGCAGCGCCTGCGCGAGCAGATCCAGCGTCGATCCCGCGCGCTCCGAGTCGCCGCGCCCGATCCAGATCGCCACCTCGTCGTCGCGCTCGCGCACGCGGCTCACCAGCTCGACGCCGAGGCGCGACTTGCCCATCCCCGCCGCGGCCGTCACCACCACGCCCCGCGCCTCCCGTTCGTCGATGCACTCGTCGAGGAGCCCCGACAGCGAGCCCAGCTCCCAGTCGCGACCCACGCACGACGTCGGCCGGCCCAGCAGCGTCCGCGCGCCCTGCATCAGCGCACGCTCACCGCGCAGGAGGAGCCCGGCCTCCCGCTCCACCACGTCGAACCGCGCGTCGAGCAGGCCGGCGCTCATCTCGTCCAGCGCGATCAACGACGGCTCTGCCGCGGGCTCTGCCGCGGCCACCGCGACCTGCGCGAGCAGCCGCGCGGCGCGCTCGATCACGTCGCCCTCGGGCAGCTTGCCCGCCGCGTCGGCTCGGCCCATCGCGATCGCCATGGCCCGGCCCTGTGCGACCGCGCGTATGGCGAGCGCGCAGCGCGCCGCCAGCGCCGCCTGATCCGTCGCCACCTGCCGCTCCGCCTCGAGCACCACGATCGTCGTCCTGTCAGCGAGCTCGGACATGCGGCCGCCGTACGGCTTGATCGCGCGCCACAGCGCCTCGGCATCCACTGCCGGCTCGCTGCCCTCCGCGATCGAATGCAACAGCACCACGGACAAGAAGCGCCGCTCGCTGCCGGTGATCGCCGTGGACGTCACCACGCTGCCGCGCGGTGCCGCGAGCCGATCGAGCTGGGGGGCGGTCCAGACATCGCTCGGCGGCTCTGCGCCATCCATCGAAGACGCCGAGCGGAGGTGGAGCGGATAGCTCTCGTCGAGCCAGCTCGCGAGCTGCGGCCACGCCTCGGCGAGCGCCGCGTGATCGATCTCGAGCGCGACGTCGCCACGCGACGCGTCGAGCGCCCCCACGAGGACCCCGCGCTCGACGAGGTGATCGACCAGCCGCTCGACCGCCTCGCGCGCGCCGGTTGGCACACTCTGGAGCAGCGTGCCGCGGAAGTGCGGTCGGTGGGCGCCAGACGTGGCCACCGCGAGCAGGATGCCGCGCAACAGCCGCGCCTCGTCCGGCGCCGGCTGCGTCACGAGGTGCTGCTCGGGCGCCTGACCTGCGCTCAGCTCCGGCACGTCCTCGTCGTCGTTCGTCGAGCGCGGCGCGAGCAATCGATCCAGCCGGCGGATCACCGCCTCGGCCGTCGGCCGCGCCGCCGGATCGAGCGCCAGGCAGTCGCGCACCAGCCGCGCCCACGGCTCCGCCGGCAAGTCCGGCAGCTCCAGCGTGTCCACCGCGAACGCCAGGTGCAGCAGCATCGCGTCCCCGATCGGATGCCGACCCGTGATCAGCTCGTGCAGTATCACGCCGATCGCCCACACGTCGATCGCCCCCGTCGGCGGCACTCCGTGCCACCGCTCCGGCGCCATGTACGCCGGCGTCCCCGACGCCGCGTTCGGCGACCCGCCCACCAGCTTCGCTACGCCGAAGTCCACCACCCGCACGCGGCCGTCGCGCGGGATCACCACGTTCTCCGGCTTGAGATCCGCGTGCACCAGCCCGCGACGGTGCGCCTCGGCGATCGCTTCGGCCACCGCGCGCGCGTAACGCAGCGCCTCGCGCAGCGGCAGCGGGCCGGTCGCAAGCCGCGCGCGCAGCGAATCGCCGTCGAGGCACTCGAGCGCCAGGTACGGACGGCCCTCGTGCTCGCCCACCGCGTATAGCGTCACGATGTGCGGGTGGTTGAAGCTCGCCGTCGCGCGCGCCTCGTCAAGGAACCGCTCCGCCCCATCGCCCCGCAGCATCGCCCGCTTGATGAACTTGAGCGCCACCCGCCGCTGCAGCGTCACGTCCTGCGCCACGTAGACCTGCCCCATCGCGCCTTCGCCGAGGAACCCACGGATCAGGAAATCGCCGACGCGCGTCCCATCGACGAGCAGCGGATCGCCTCCGTCCTCGGGGTCCCCCACGCGCCGATGATGAGCCGAGGGACCGCGCGCGAGTCAAGCACCGCGATCGCGGCGCAGCGCGCTACGTGCTCGGCGCCGCTTCGCTGAGCCACGCGCCCGCAAGCTTGAGCGTCCGGGCGTTCTCAGGCACCTCCTCGAGGAAGCTCTGCCGGTACGCTGGATCCCCGATCCGGCCCGCGATGGCAAACAGCCGGTCCCGCGCCGCGGCGATCGCGCGCCGCGCCGCCGCGTGCGCGCCGGTCGCGTGCAGCGCCTCGCAGTGGACCAGCCGCACGAACGCGCCGCGGAACATGCCGCACCCGCCCATCGCCTCGCTGCGCGCCACCGCGTCCTCGGCGGCCGCGAGCGCCTCCGCCGCGCGGCCCTGCGCCAGCCGGAGCATCGCGAGCGACCCCAGGACGCCCGGACGATCGAGGGGGACGACGAGCTCGAGCGAGCGAGCGAGCGAGCGCTCGGCTGCGTCGAGATCGCCCAGGCGGCGGAGCACCTCGCCGAGCACCCAGCGGCCGCGACTCTCCTCGAGCAGGTTGCCGCGCGCCTGGCCGTGATCGCACAGCTGTGCCGCGAGCCCCTGCGCCGCCTCGAGCGCGCCGCGATCGGCGCGCATCCAGGACAGGGCGAAGCGCCGGATCGAGCTCACCACGCCGAGCGCCTCGTCGGCCTGCGTGATCCCCTCGAGCAGGCGCTCGGCCGGCTCGAGCGCGCCGAGGTACCAGAGGTTCTTCCCGCGATAGAGCTGCAGGTTCAGGGACACGAGCTCGTAGCCGGTCTCGTCGAAGATCGGCTGGATCGCGTCGCTGTGCTGGAGCGCCTGCCACGGATCGTCGTGCGCGTAGGCCGCGCGCGTGCCGATCGCGATGTGCCACCAGAACCGCGCGAGCGGCTCCCGATCGCCCGTCGGGCGGATGACCGCGAAGAACCGCTCCTCGAGCGCGTTCCCGCCCTGGACCTGGCCCAGGCTGTCGAGCGTGAAGATGCCGCTGAGCAGGACGAGCGCCATCCGCCCCAGCGCCTCGGGAGCCGGATCGACCTCGTGGAGCAGCGCGATCGACGCCAGCAGATCGGGGATCCGGCCGGCGAGGAGCAGGCCCGTGTAGTACGCCTGCATCGCCTGCGCCCACGGGATCGAGCCGCGCGGCGCCGTGCGCACCAGCTCCTCGGCGTCTGCCATCGTGGCGTCGATCAGGTGCAGGCCCTGCGTGGATGCCGCGCAGCGCATGCCGAGCAGGGCGAGCCGGATGTCGTCGGGCGGCGCGCAGCCGAGGCCGAGCGCGGCGCGCGCCATCGTGGCGTCGAGATCGAGGACGAGCAGCGACTGCTCCGACGCGCGCAGGTAGAAGCTCGACGCGCGCGCGCCGTCGCCGCCGCGCTCGAAGTGGCCGGCGAGCACCATCGGATCGGCCTCGCCGTGCCGCTCGAGCCACTGGCCCGCGAGGCGGTGGCCGAACCGCCGATCCTCGTCGGTGAGCGTCGCGTAAGCGCCCTCGCGCAAGAGCCCGTGCCGGAACGAGAGCTCGTGCTCCCCGGCGTACCGGCTGCCCGCCCGCCCCACGAGCACCTCCTGCTCGACGAGCTTGCCCAGCCAGTCGTTCACCGCCGTCGCCCCCATCGCACGGCCGAGGAGGAGCGTCACGCCGCTCGCCCAGCACACCTCGCCGAAGATGCTCGCCGCGCGCAGCACGCGCCGCGCCTCGAGCGGCAGCCGCCCCAGCCGCGTCTCCACCATCGCCAGCACCGTCTCGGGTAGCGCGCTCTCCTTGCCCTCGGCGACGGCGCGGATCAGCTCTTCGAGGTAGAACGCGTTGCCGTCCGCCTGCTTGACCAGCCGCTCGATCATCTCAGGCTCGACGCTGTCGCCCAGCACCTGGCGCACCAGCCGCTCGCCCGCCTTGCGCCCGAGCGACTTGAGCCGGATCTCCTGCACGTTCCGCTCGGACCACATCCGCGGGAAGATCTCGTAGACCTCGGGCCGCGCGAACGCGAGCACCATCCACGGTAGCTTGCTGCGCTCGCGCAGCGCCGTGTCGATGAACCGGACGGTGCCGAAGTCGCCCCAGTGCAGATCTTCGAGGATGATCAGCACGGGATGCACGGCGGTCTCCACCTGGAGGAAGTCCAGCCACGCCTTGTGCATCTGCTCGTTCATGAGCTGCACGTCTTGCCGCGCGGCACGGAGCTGCGCGCTGTCTTCGTCGGGGAACGGCGCAGCGATGAGCTCGCCGAGGAACTCCGTCACGCGCTGCTGATCCGCGCCGCGCACGCGCTCGCCCACCCGCGCCCGGAGCTTGGCCCGCCGCTCGTCGAGCGGCTCGCTGCGGTCGATCCCGAGCGCGCCGCGCAGCGCCTGCGCGAGCAGATCCAGCGTCGATCCCGCGCGCTCCGAGTCGCCGCGGCCGATCCAGATCGCCACCTCGTCGTCGCGCTCGCGCACGCGGCTCACCAGCTCGGCGCCGAGGCGCGACTTGCCCATCCCCGCCGCGGCCGTCACCACCACCACCCGCACCTCCCGCTCCTCGATGCACTCGTCGAGGAGCGACGCCAGCGCCCCCAGCTCCCAGTCGCGACCCACGCACGCGGTCGGCCGGCCGAGCAGCGTCCGCGCGCCCTGCATCACCGCACGCTCGCCGCGCAGGAGGAGCCCCGCCTCGCGCTCCACCACGTCGAACCGCGCGTCCAAGAGGCCAGCGCTCATCTCGTCCAGCGCGATCGGCGGCGGCTCCGCAGCGGGTGCCGCGGCGGCCGCAGGGGGCATCGCGACCTGCGCGAGCAGCCGCGCGGCGCGCTCGATCACGTCGCCTTCGGGCAGCTTGCCCGTCACCTCGACACGGCCCATCGCGATCGCCAGCGCACGATCCTTCGCGACCGCGCGCAGCGCCAGCGCGCAGCGCGCTGCCTGCGCCGCCTGATCCGTCGCCACCTGCCGCTCCGTCTCGAGCACCACGATCGTCGTCCCGTCCGCGAGCTCGGACACGCGGCCGCCGTACGGCTTGATCGCGCGCCACAGCGCTTCCGCGGCGATGGTCAGCTGGCCCGCCCCGGCCGCCTCCAGCAGCACCACGGATAGAAACCGCCGCTCGCTGCCGGTGATCGCCGTGGAGGCGCCCTCGCTGCCGCGTGACGCCGCGATCCGATCGAACCGCGGCGCGGTCCAGGCGTCGCTCGCCGGATCCGCGCCGTCCATCGAGGCCGCCGCCCGGGGGTTGAGTGGGTAGCTCTCCTCGAGCCAGCTCGCGAGCTGCGGCCACGCCGTGGCGAGCGCCGCGTGATCGATCGCGAGCGCGACGTCGCCGCCCTCGGCAGCGGGCGTCGCGACGAGGACCCCGCGCTCGACAAGCCGATCGATCAGCCGCGCGATCGCCTCGCGCGAGCCGGTCGGCGCCCCGGCGAGCAGCGCGCCGCGGAGGCGCGGCCGGCGGGCTCCGGGCCCGGCCAGCGCGAGCAGGAGACCGCGCAACAGCCGCGCCTCGTCCGGCGCAGGCTGCGTGACGATCGACGTGAGGTGCTGCTCGGGCGTCGGGCCCGCGCCCAGCTCAGGCACGTCATGGTCGTCGTTGGTCGAGCGCGGCGCGAGCAGCCGATCCAGCCGCCGCAGCAGCGCCTCGGCCGTCGGCCGCGCCGCCGGATCGAGCGCGAGGCAGTCGCGCACCAGCCGCGCCCATGGCTCCGCAGGCAGCGCCGGCAGCTCCAGCGTGTCCACCGCGAACGCAAGGTGCAGCAGCATCGCGTCCCCGATCGGGTGCCGACCCGTGATCAGCTCGTGCAGCATCACGCCGATCGCCCACACGTCGATCGCGCCCGTCGGCGGCACCCCGTGCCACCGCTCCGGCGCCATGTACGCAGGCGTCCCCGACGCGGCTTGCGCCGACCCGCCCACCAGCTTCGCCACGCCGAAGTCCACCACACGCACGCGCCCGTCGCGCGGGATCACCACGTTCTCCGGCTTGAGATCCGCGTGCACCAGCCCGCGACGGTGCGCCTCGGCGATCGCCTCGGTCACCGCGCGCGCGTAGCGCAGCGCCTCGCGCAGCGGCAGCCGGCCCGCTCGCCAGCCGCCCGCGCAGCGAATCGCCGTCGAGGTACTCGAGCGCGAGGTACGGCCGTCCCTCGTGCTCCCCGACCGCGTGCAACGTCACGATGTGCGGGTGATTGAAGCTCGCCGTCGCCCGCGCCTCGTCGAGGAATCGCTCCGCCCCATCGCCACGCAGCATCGCCCGCTTGATGAACTTCAGCGCCACCTGCCGGTGCAGCGTCACGTCCTGCGCCACGTAGACCTGGCCCATCGCGCCTTCGCCGAGGAACCCACGGATCAGGAAGTCGCCGACGCGCGTCCCATCGACGAGCAGCGGATCACCTCCGTCCTCGGGGTCCCACACGCATCGATGATGAGCCGAGGGACCGCGCGCGAGTCAAGCATCGCGATCGCGCCGCGGTGCGGCGCGCTACGTGCTCGGCGCCGCATCGCCGAGCCACGCGTGCGCGAACGCGAGCGTGCGGGCGTTCTCCGGGACCGCCTCGAGGAAGCTCTGCCGGTACGCCGGATCCGCGATCCGGCCCGCGATCGCGACGAGCCGGTCCCGCGCCGCGGCGAGCGCGCCCCGCGCCGCGGCGCCGCGCCCGATCCAGATCGCCACCGCGTCGTCGCGCTCGCGCACCCGGCTCACCAGCTCGGCGCCGAGGCGCGACTTGCCCATCCCCGCCGCGGCCGTCACCACCACGACGCGCGCCGTCCGCTCGTCGATGCACTCGTCGAGGAGCCCCGACAGCGCGCCCAGCTCCCAGTCGCGCCCCACGCACGACGTCGGCCGACCCAGCAGCGTCCTCGCGCCCTGCATCAGCGCGCGCTCGCCGCGCAGGAGCAGCCCCGCCTCGCGCTCGATCACGTCGAACCGCGCGTCAAGCAGGCCAGCGCTCATCTCGTCCAGCGCGATCGGCGCCGGCTCCGCAGCGGGCTCCGCGCCAGCGCCGGGGGCATGCGCGAGCAGCCGCGCGGCGCGCTCGATCACGTCGGCCTCGGGCAGCTTGCCCGTCGCGTCGGCGCGGCCCAGCGCGATCGCCATGGCGCGGCCCTTCGCGACCGCGCGCAGCGCCAGGGCGAATAGCAAATCGCTGTAACGGCTCGTTACAGGCGGTTGCGCTCGCGGATCCGGTCGCGGAGACGCTCGATCGGGCGCGCGTCGCCTGGATCGCGGCGCGCTCGGGCGTGGGCGCGCTCTGGGTGAGCTTCGGCGACCAGCTCCAGCGCGGCGCCGAGACGCGCATAGCTCGCGCTATCCTTGCTCGCCTGCGGGACGTGCGCGCGAGCCGGGTCGAGGAGCTGTTCGCGCTGGCGGTCGACCTGCCGGCGGCGAGCCGCGACGAGCTGCTCGCGCGCGAATGCGCTGGCGACGACGCGCTGCGCGCCGAGGTCGCGGCGCTCCTCGCGCACGCCGGCGGGGACACGCGGCTGCGCGAGCCGGTGGCGGCCGCGGCCGGCGCGCTCGTCGCGGCGCCGCCCACGACCGTCGGCGGCCGGATCGGCCCGTATCGCCTGATAGAGCGCCTTGGCGAGGGCGGGATGGGCACCGTGTTCCTCGCCGAGCGCGACGACGACGAGTACCGCCGGCGGGTCGCGATCAAGGTGCTACGCAACGGGCTGGGCTCGGCCGAGGCGGTGGCGCGGTTCCGCGACGAGCGGCAGATCCTCGCCCAGCTCGATCACCCGTCGATCGTCCGCCTCCTCGACGGCGGCACCACCACGCAGGGCCTGCCGTACCTGGTGATGGAGCACGTCGATGGCGGGCCGCTGGTCACGCGCGCCCGCGGCCTGTCGGTGCGCGCAAGGGTCGCGCTGGTGCGGACGATCTGCGCCGCGATCCAGCACGCCCACCAGCAGCTCGTCGTTCACCGCGACATCAAGCCGGCCAACGTGCTGGTCGACGCCGCCGGCACGCCCAAGCTGCTCGACTTCGGCATCGCCAAGCTCCTCGACGACGGCGCCGGGCGTGAGGCCCGGACCCGCACCGGCGCGGCCCTCCTCACCGTCGAGTACGCCAGCCCCGAGCAGGCGCGGGGCAAGCCGGTGACGGTCGCCACCGACGTCTACGCCCTGGGCGCGGTCCTCTACGAGCTCCTGGTCGGCGCGCCGCCGCAGCGCGCCGCCGACAGCATGCTGGAGACGCTGCGCACGATCTGCGAGGTCGAGCCCGTGCGCCCGAGCCTCGCCGCCCCGCCCGAGGTCCGCCGCGAGCTCGCCGGCGACCTCGACAACATCGTCCTCAAGGCGCTGCAGAAGGCGCCGGCCGCCCGTTACCCGTCGGCCGCCGCGTTCGCCGACGATCTCGACCGCTACCTCGACGGCCGGCCGGTCACCGCGCGGGCCACGACCTTCGCCTACCGCGCCGGCAAGTTCGTCCGCCGCCATCGCGGCAAGCTCGCGCTGGCCGCCCTCGTCGTCGCCGCCCTGGCCACGGCCACGGTGGTGTCGGTCGTCCAGGCCGGCCGGGCGCGCGCGCACGCGCTCGTCGCCGAGGCCCAGACCCGGGTCGCCGACGAGCAGACCCGCAGCTTGCTCGTCGAGCTCGGGGTGCGCGAGCTCGACGCCGGCCGCGCCAGCCGGGCGCTGCCCTACTTCGCCGAGGTCCTGCGCCAGGGCGAGGACACCCCCGCCATCCGCCTGCTCGTCGCCCGCGCCCTGGGCCCGCTCGAGCAACAGGTCGGCGGCGCCGCCGTGATCGCCCCGGGCATCATCGAGGCCAGGTGGACCCCGGACGGCGCGCGCGTCGTGGCCACCGCGTACGACGGCACCCGTGTGCTCGACCGAGAGCTCCGCGAGCTCGCCCACGTCGTCGAGTCGAGTAATTACCTCGCGATCGCCGATGACGGCCGCCGGTACTTCGTGTGGAACGGCAGCGTGTTCGGCGCGCGCCCGCTCGACGGCACCGCGGCGCCTCCCAGCGCGTCGTACCTCGCGGCCGGCGCGCTGTCGGTGTTTGCCGCGCGCGGTCGCCACGTCGCGGTGAGCACCAGCGCGGGCGACGTGCGGGTCTGGGATGGCGCGACCGGGGAGATCCGGTTCGATCGCAACCTCCCAGGCGTGGTCGGCGCGGTGCTCGGCAGCGGCGAGCGCCTGTTCGCCGGCCGCGCCGACGGCGCCATCGAGCGCCACGCGCTGGATCGCGACGACGCGGCGCGGAGCGCACCCGGATCGAGCCCGGTGGTGCGCCTGGTCACCACCGACGACGGCCGCGTCGTCACCGGCCACGGCGACGGCACGGTGCGGGTCTGGAACGGCGCGACCTTGCGCCCGCTCGCGACCTTCACGGGGCACGGCACGGAGCTCCGGGCGATGGCGATCGATCGCGCGGGCCGGCTCCTCGCGACGGGCGACGCGGCCGGCATCACCCAGGTCTGGGACCTCGCCGTCGGTCGCCTGATCGCCACCTTGTCGACCCATGGCTACGGCGTGCGCGCCGTGGCCATCAGCCCCGACGGCGCGCGGGTGGCCACCACCGGCGGCGACAACACCTTCCGCGTGTCGGACGCGCGCACCGGCGCGCTCGAGATGCTGATCGAGTCGTTCGCGGCGGCGGGCGACGCCCCCGGCGCCGTGGGCGGCTCGCTCGCCGCCCACTTCTCGCCCGACGGTACCCGGCTGCTCACCGTGTCCGGGACCGAGCTCAAGCTGTGGCGCCTGACCCGCGATCCCGTCCTCGCCGAGCTGGCCCGGCCGTTCCCGCTCTGGGGCGCGCGCTGGTCGCCCGACCAGCGCCGGGTCGCAGTGGTCGGCCTGGGCGCCATCATCTTCGACTCGCACACCGGCGCGATCGTCACCACGCTCACCTCCGACGCGTCGCGGCTCCTCGACGTCACCTGGAGCCCGGACGGTCGTCACCTCGTCGTCGTCGGCGGGGGCGGGTTCGCGGCGATCTACGCGGCCGACGGTGCGCTCGAGCATCGCTTCACCGATCACGCCGGCACCGTCAGCGGCGCGAGCTACAGCCCGGACGGGACCCGGCTGGTCACCTCCGGCAACGACGGCCGGGTCGTCATCCGCGACCCGACGACCGGCGCGCCGCTCCAGACCCTGCGCCACCCGGCGCGCGTGCTGTCGGCGACGTGGAGCGCCGACGGCGCGCGCGTCGTCACCGCCGGCTGGGATCGCACGCTGCGGCTGTGGGACGTGGGCAAGGGCGAGATCATCCGCGAGATCACCGGCGGCACCACGCAGTTCCTGTCCGCCTCGCTGTCCCGTGACGGCCGCACCATCGCGTCGACGGGCCACGACGGCGAGGTGACGCTGTGGCGGACCGACACCGGCGAGCGGATCCGGTCGCTCGAGGGCCACACCGGGCCGGCGACCATGGTCGAGTGGTCGCCCGACGGTGAGCTCCTCGCCACCTCGGGAGACGACAGCACCAGCCGGATCTGGGATCCACGCACCGGCCGCGCGCTCGCGATCCTCGGCCAGCCCGGCGGTCACATGCAGGTCTCGTGGAGCCGCGATGGCGAGCGGGTGCTCACCGTCAACCACGACCGGGGCCTCCGCACGTGGGCGGTCCGGCGCGAGCGTCGCTCGGTGGCGGAGATCTTCGCCGCGTCCACCCGGCTGAGCCCGTGGCGCCTGGTCGAGACGCACCTCATCCGCGCGCGCTGACCGGACGCCCGAGCGGCGCGGCGTATGGGCTACGCTCACCCGGTGAGCGACCCCGCCGGGACCGTGACCTTGCTCCTGAAGGCGTGGCGCGCCGGCGATCGCGGCGCGTTCGACGAGCTGATCCCGAAGGTCTACGAGGAGCTGCACCGCCTGGCCGGCACCTTCCTGCGCGGGGAGCGGCCGGGGCACACGTTCTCACCGACCGATCTGGTCTCCGAGGCGTACCTGCGCCTCGGTAGCGCGCAGCCCGAGCAATGGAACGATCGTGTCCACTTCTTCGCCCTCGCGGCGCGGGCCATGCGCCAGGTGCTGGTCGATCACGCGCGCCGGCGCACCGCCGGCAAGCGCGGCTCCGGCCAGCGCCCCGTGAGCCTCGACGATCAGGTGGTGGGGCCCGATCGCCCCGAGGATCTCCTGCAGCTCGACGAGGCGTTGACCGCCCTGGCCGGCGAGGACGAGCGCAAGGCGCGGGTGGTCGAGCTCCATTACTTCGCCGGCCTCACCCAGGCCGAGATCGCGCAAGCGCTCGAGATCCATGCCAACACGGTGGCGCGCGACCTCCGCTTCGCCCAGGCCTGGCTAAAGCGCCACATGGCCGAGGCGGGGTGATGGTGGATCCGGCGGCCGGCCTGCGCCTGGGCGGGCATGACGCGATCCCATGCCTATCTGCTCGTGCTCATGCTCCTGGGCTGCGGTTGCCGTAAGGTCGTCGATCCGCAGCCCGCCATCGACGCCCCGCCCGCCATCGACGCCCCGCCCGCCATCGACCCCGTGACCTCGAGCGTCGTCGACGCGCTCTCCGGCACGCAGAACCCGAACGGGGTGTGGACACTCGGCTTCGCGGCGACCGCCGAGGCGGTGCTGACGCCGTTCTCGCACCTCGTGAACGGGCCTGACACGCCGACCTGGACGGACGAGAGCCCGTACATGGGCGGCGTCCACGGGATCATCTGGAAGAACGCGACCAGCGCGCCCCGCTTCGGCGTCGCGCCGGGGCAGATCTCGGCCCACCCCGGCGCCACCGGCGAGCTCGCGATCATCCGCTACACGGCGCCCTTCACCGGCACCTTCACCGCGCACGTCGAGGCCCTGGAGGGCGATGTCGGCGCCACCAGCGCGAGCGTGCGGGTCCGCGGGGTCGCCCGGCACAGCGCCAACACCCCCACGAGCTACGATCTACCTGCCACGGACCTCGCCTCCGGCGACACCATCGAGCTGTGGGTGGGCTCGCTCGGCGACTGGAGCGCCGACAACACGCCCGTCGTCCTGACCGTCACCGGCACGCCCGGGCGCTGACGCCGGGGCGAACGCCAGCCGCTCCCACGGCGACGGTATCCTCGGCCTGGACTTCCTCCTGGCTGCGGGCGCCGTCATCGATCTCTGCAAGCTCTATCAACATGGATAACATCATCAGTGATTGTCCATGACGAAACTATTGCAAATCCAGCAAAGACAAGACAGAAGAAAGAGGCTACATGACTACGAGAGGGATAGTATTCGCGATGAGCTGTGGAGCATTGGCATTTGCATGCGCCGAGCAGCAGTCGGAAACGCAGGAGATTATTGACAACTTGGTGGAAGCGGGATTCCCGGCCGATGACATCACAGTCGTAGCTGGCGTCGTCTACGTCGGCGCAGACGCCGAGGTATCCCTGACCGCGTCTCGCGAGATGCTCCAGGCTAGCGACTCTAGTCAGGAGCAATATCGTACGACTAACACCGTTATGCCCATTCTAACGAAGATCTGCATCGATGGTTCGACATTCACCGGCGTGTTTAGCGTAGCACTCGACCGCGCGATTCAGAACTATGATGAACAGCCGCTGACCTTTGCCATGGCTCGGACGCCGAGCAGCGGCTGTAGCTTCACCATCAATGCAGTGCTCCAGCCTGGAGTTGTTGGAGGATCTTCTGGATTCCCATCAAACGGATTTCCGTTCGCAACGATCAATATTGGTAGCGGGCTTAGCACGTACAGCATCGACACGATCGAGCACGTCATCACCCACGAGATTGGTCATACGATCGGACTCCGGCACTCGGACTTTTTCAATCGCAGCATCAGCTGCGGCAGCGGCGGCGACGAGGGTGATGCCGGAATCGGCGCGATCCACATCCCGGGGACGCCCACCGGTGCGACGGTCGGCGGCTCGCTCATGAACAGCTGCTTTCGCGCCAGCGAGACAGGTGAGTTCGCCGACAGCGACGTTGTTGCACTGAGAGCTCTGTATGCGAAGAAGGATGAAGTGCCCGATATTCTGTGGCGCAGCCACAGTGGCGATAATGTGATTTGGCCAGATGCCAATTTCCCCGGGTACGGGATCGCTTCGGCGGACAATGGATGGCGGGTTGTCGGGATCGGCGACCTCGATGGAGATGACAAGAGCGACATCTTATGGCGCAGTATTAACGGCAGCAACGTGATCTGGTCAAATGGCAATGCTCCTGGGTACCCGATCGCTCCGGTGGGCAATGAGTGGCAGTTTGCCGGGATCGGTGATTTTGATGAAAATGGAAAGAGCGACATCCTGTGGCGCAATATCAACGGCGGCAATGTGATCTGGCCAGATGCCAACGCTCCGGGGTATTGGATCGCTCCGGCGGATAATGGATGGCAGGTTGCCGGGATCGGCGACTTCGATGAAAATGGAAAGAGCGACATCCTGTGGCGCAATATCAACGGCGGCAATGTGATCTGGCCAGATGCCAACGCCCCGGGGTACTGGATCGCTTCGGTGGACAATGGATGGCAGGTTGCCGGGATCGGCGACTTCGATGGAAATGGAAAGAGTGACATCCTGTGGCGCAATATCAACGGCGGCAATGTGATCTGGCCAGATGCCAATGCTCCGGGGTACTCGATCGCTCCGGTGGACAATGGATGGCAGGTTGCCGGCATCGGGCGCTTCACGCAGTAGGAGAGTAAACGTGACAGCGCGCCGTGCGTGATCCCGAGCCGCTCGGCTCCGGCAGTCACACCGAAGTTTCGCATCGCGACGAGGCGGCGAGCGGCATCCTCGATCTCGTCGAGGGTCGCGATCCAACTCGAGTTCGAGCGGGCCCACTCCACATCGCGGGGACGGAACCCGAGAGCCGGTGCTCCAAGCTCGTCCACCGCGTCTCGCCCGTACGCCTCTATCAGCGCGTCGATCTCGTTGGGGCGCTCGCGGAGCGGCGGGATCGCGATCTCGGGCGACCGGTGGCGACGGGCGGATCTCCCGACGCTCGGATGGCGGCACCGGCGCCACTACGACATGCGGGCCACGTTCATCACGCTCGTTCTCGAGGACGGGGCCGATCAACTCATCATCGAGAACCGCGTGACCCACACGAGGAAACGCCGCTCGGCGTTCGATGCAGCATCACCCCGATCGCCCACACGTCGATCGCGCCCGTCGGCGGCACCCCGTGCCACCGCTCCGGCGCCATGTACGCCGGCGTCCCCGACGCCGCGTTCGGCGACCCGCCCACCAGCTTCGCTACGCCGAAGTCCACCACACGCACGCGGCCGTCGCGCGGGATCACCACGTTCTCCGGCTTGAGATCCGCGTGCACCAGCCCGCGACGGTGCGCCTCGGCGATCGCCTCGGTCACCGCGCGCGCGTAGCGCAGCGCCTCGCGCAGCGGCAACGGCC
>Ga0247790_10000085_pt1 | contig 46547 bp, 27 predicted proteins | sample UWRJS171409R4_FD_179913 | JGI IMG/M metagenome (GOLD analysis project Ga0247790, IMG submission 179913) | Soil microbial communities from Arlington Agricultural Research Station in Wisconsin, United States - UWRJ-S171-409R-4 | ecosystem: Environmental > Terrestrial > Soil > Agricultural land...
ACCCGCTCGCCACCGACGCCACCGACGCCACCGACGCCACCGACGCCACCGACGCCACCGACGCCACCGACAACACCGCCGACGCCGCCGACGCCGCCGACGCCGCCGCGCTCGGTGACGCGCTCGCCGCGCGCATCGCCGCCGAGCGCCGGCACGTCTTCGACGTGGCCCGCGGCCCCGTCGCCCGCTTCGCGCTCGTGCCGATCGCGCGCGAGCGCCACGTCCTCGTCGTGAACGTGCACCACCTCGCGTGGGACGCGCTGTCGCAGCGCGCGTTCGTCGCCGAGCTGTCGCAGCGCTACGCCGCAAACGGCGCCGATGCCGCGCTCTCTCCAGACAGCCCGAGCGTGGCCGCGCTCGTCGCGCGTGAGCACGCGCTGCTCGCCGATGCGGCGCGGCGCGACGCGCTGACTGCGTACTGGCACGCGGCGCTCGCCGATCCGCCGCCGCCGCCCGAGCTCGCGGAGCGCCCGCCCGCGCCCGCGGGCACGCACGCAGCCGGCACCCACGCGTTCGCGCTGCCGGCGGACCTCGCCGCCCAGCTCCGCGCGCTCTGCACGGACACCGGCGCGACGCTGTTCACCGGGCTCGCCGCGGTGCTCCAGCTGCTCGTCGCGCGGTACGCCGACACCGACGACGTCATCGTCGGCACCGCCGCCTCGACGCGCCCCGACGAGCGCGCCGCCGCGCTGATCGGCTGCCTCGTCCAGCCGCTGCCGCTGCGGCTGTCCTTGCGCGGCGATCCGACGCTGCGCGAGCTCGTGCGGCGCGCCCACGCCATGGTGGCCGGCGCGCTCGCGCACCGCGGGCTCCCGCTCTCGGAGCTCGTCGGCCCGGCGCGCGCGCCGCTCTTCGACATCACCTTCAACCTCTACGCCGCCACGCCGCGCGCCGCGGCCGGCGAGCTCGCGCTCGCGTGGGAAGACCTCGACAGCGGCCGGACGCCGTACGCGCTGTCGCTGAGCATCGTCGACGCAGGCGCAGGCGCAGACGCAGACGCAGACGCAGACGCAGACACGAACGCGAGCGCAGGCGCGGCTCCTGCGCGGGACCTGCGCGGCATGATCCAGTTCGACCTCGATCGCTTCGATCCCGACTGGATCGCCGCCTTCGCGCGCCGCTACCGCGCGCTGCTCGAGGCCGCCGTGGCATCGCCTGACGCACGCACCTCGCAGGTCGCACGGGCCGTCACCTTGGACCTCGTCACGACCCGCGCCGCCGCGGCGCTCGGCATCCGCCCCGAGGACGTGCGGCACGCCGCTCGCCTGACGCCGCCGCAGCGCGAGCTCTACCTCAGCCACGAGCGCTCCGACGCGCTCCGCCGCTACCTCGTGCACGCGCTGCCGCTCGGCGCCGTGGACCCGCAGCGCTGGGAACGCGCGCTCGCGCTCGTCACTGCGCGAGAGGAGCTCGCGCGCTGCCGGGTCGTCGCCTACGCCGGCCAGCTGATCCAGGTCGTGACCGAGGCGGTCGCCGGTGCCCCGCCGCCGCTCGCGCTCGCGCTCGAGCGCGCCGAGGCTGACTCGATCGACGCGTTCGTGCAGCGCGCCGCGAAGCTCGCCTACGACCTCGAGCGCGATCCGCTCGTCCGGCACTGGCTCGTACGCGACGGCACCGGCCGCGCGTGGGCCGTGATCGCGTGGTCGCACGTCCTGTTCGACGCGCGCTCGGCCGCGCTCCTCTTCGCCCGCGCGGCGCGCGCGTACGGCCAGCTCGCGCGCGAGAGCGCCCCGCAGCTGCCCTCGCACCCAAGCTTCCTCGATGCCGCTGACGAGCTGACCGCAGCCTTCGACGGCGCGGACACGCTCGCGTTCTGGCGCGAGGAGCTCTCGCGCGCCGCTCCGCTCGAGCCGCATGATCGACCGGGAGATCGGCCGGGTGCCGCGGCCCCGACGCGCTCGCGCTCCGCGATCATCGACGGCGCGCTCCGCGACCGCGCGCGCGCGCTGTGCCGCGACCTCGGCACGACCGAGCCCGCGCTCTACCGCGCGCTCTTCGCCATCGCGCTCGACGCCGTGTACGGCGGCAACGACGACTTCGTCCTCTACGAGATCCGCGACGGCCGCCGCGACGATCAGCGCGACGTGATCGGCTCGTTCCACACCGTCCTCCCGCGCGTCGTCTCGCGCGCCGCCATCGGGCACTCCCTCGACGCGCTGCTCGAGCAACAGCGCCAGGTGGGCCACCGCACGCGCGCGCACCGGCTCCTCTCCGTGCACGCGCGCCGCCGCCTGTTCGACGACCCGTTCCAGGCCTATTACAACTTCTACGACTTCGTCGACGTCGACGTCGATATCGACACCGCCGACATCGCCGGCACCGCCGGCCCGGCCGCGCTCGAGACCTACGACTCGTTCGCCGAGCGCGAGCTCCACCTGGTCGTCGAGGCGAGCGCGGCGCGCCTCACGCTCCACCTGCACTACGACGAGCGCGTCCTCGCCGACGACCGGCTGCTGGAGCGCCTGCGCCTGCTCCTCGAGCGAGCCTGCGCCGGCGAGCGCGACCTCGCCCGCGCAGAGCTCCTGGTCGCCGACGAGCTCGCGCTCGTCGACGCCCCGAACGCCGCCCCGCGCGACGTCCCGTACGTCGAGAGCGTCGTCGACGCGTTCGAGCGCCAGGCCGCGCTGCGGCCGGAGGCGATCGCGCTCTGCGCCGGCGGCGCGACGCTCACGTACGGCGAGGCGAACGCACGGAGCAATCAGCTCGCGCACCGCCTGATCGCGCGCGCGCTCGGCCGCGAGGCGCGCGTCGCGATCTGCCTCGAGCGCAGCCTCGATCTGCCGATCGCGATCCTCGGCGTCCTCAAGGCCGGCCACGCCTACGTGCCCATCGATCCCGACGTGCCGCCCGATCGCGCGCGCCACATCCTCGCGGACAGCGCCGCCGCGCTCGTCATTACCTCGCCCGCGCTCGAGCCCGCGTTCGAGCCCGCGCTCGCCGCCGGCATCGAGCGCATCATCCTCGACCCGCTCGACGCCACGCCACCATCCGACGCCGCGCCACCGCCCGAGAACCCGCGCCGCGCGACCGCGGCCGGCGACCTCGCGTACGTCATCTACACCTCCGGCTCCACCGGGCTGCCCAAGGGCGTGCTCGTCTCGCACGGCAACCTGATCCGCCTCTTCCGCGCGACCGCGCCCTGGTTCGGGTTCGGCCCCGACGACGTGTGGACGCTGTTCCACTCCTCTGCGTTCGACTTCTCCGTGTGGGAGCTGTTCGGCGCGCTCGTGTACGGCGGCCAGCTCGTCGTCGTGCCCGCCGCGTGCGCCCGCTCCGTCGAGGACTTCTACCAGCTCGTCACCGAGTCGCGCGTCACCGTCCTCAATCAGACGCCGTCGGCGTTCCGCCAGCTCGCGCTCGTCGACCAGCGCGAGCGCGCGCCGCTGCCTGCCCTGCGCCTCGTCATCCTCGGCGGCGAGGCACTCGAGTACCCCGCGCTCGCGCCGTGGGTCGCCGCGCACGGCGCGCGCCCGCGCCTCGTGAACATGTACGGCATCACCGAGACGACCGTCCACGTCACGTACCGTCCGATCGCCCCCGAGGACGCGCGCCCCGGCCAGCCCAGCGCCATCGGCGTGCCCATCCCCGATCTGCAGCTCTACCTCCTCGACCGCCGCGGCCGGCGCGTGCCGCCCGGCCTACCCGGCGAGATCCACGTCGGCGGCGCCGGCGTGGCGCGCGGCTACCACGAGCGGCCGGCGCTGACGCGCGAGCGGTTCGTGGCGAGCCGCTTCGGCCGGCTCTACCGCTCCGGCGACCTCGCGCGCGCCGGGCGCGGCGGCGAGCTCGAGTACCTCGGCCGCGCCGATCAGCAGGTCAAGATCCGCGGCTACCGCGTCGAGCTCGGCGAGATCGAGGCCGCCCTGCGCGCGCACCCCGACGTGCGCGATGCCGCCGTCATCGCCGAGCGCGACGCCATCAGCGGGGCGCGGCTCCTCGCATATGCCGTCGTCGCGGCGCTCCCCGGCCCGCCCGCGAGCGCCCTCCAGGCCCACCTCGCGGCGCGCCTGCCCGGGTACATGGTGCCCGCGGCATACGCGAACCTGGCGCGGCTGCCGCTGACCGCCAACGGCAAGCTCGATCGCGCCGCGCTGCCGCGCGCCAGCGGAGCGCTCGCGACGAGCCACGCAGAGCCCCGCACCGAGATCGAGCGCGTCCTCTGCGAGATCTGGCGCGAGATCCTCAGCGTGCCGCGGGTCGGCATCCACGACGACTTCTTCGCGCTCGGCGGCCACTCGATGCTCGCGCTCCGGCTGATCGATCGCGTACGCGCGACGTTCCGCGCGCACGTGCCGCTGCGCGCGCTGTTCGCGCAGCCGACGGTCGCCGGCCTCGCCGAGGTCGTCGCCGCCGCCGCCCCCGCCCTCCCGGCCGCCGCCCCCGCGCCGCCCGCCCCCGCGCCGCCCGCCACCACTCCCGCGCCCGCGCCCACGCCCACGCCCGACGAGATCGTGCCGACCGTCTGGCAGTCCCTCGTGTGGCGATCGCAGCAGCGCGATCCGCACAACGCGTTCCTCACCGTCGACAGCGGCATGCTCATCGAGGGCCCGCTCGACATCGCGGCGCTCGCGCGCGCCGTCGATCTCGTGATCGCGCGGCAGCCCGCGCTGCGGCTCCGCTTCCACGAGCATGCCGGCGAGCTACGCGCGCGCGTCGCCCCACCCGCCGCCGGCGCGCTGCAGATCGTCCCGCTCGCCGACCTGCCCGCCGCCGACCCGCACGCCGGCCCGCCCGCCGACCCGCGCGCCGCCGCGATCGAAGCTTGCACCCAGCTCGTGTGCGAGCCCTTCGATCTCGCCCTCGGGCCCGTGTTCCGCGTCGCGCTCGTGGCGTTCGGCCCCACGTCGTACGTGCTCGGGTTCGCGGCCTCGCACATCCTCGCGGACGGCTCGTCGCTCGGCGTGTGGTACGCCGATCTCGCCGCGTACTACAACGCGCTCGTCACGGCCACCGCCTCGCCGCCCGCCCCCCTCGCGCTCTCGCTCGCCGACCACCTGCAGGCGCAGCGCGCGCTCGCCGCCGGGCCCGAGGGCGCGCGCCAGCGGGCGTACTGGCGCGCGGCCCTGCGCGACGTCGAGATCGCGCGCCTGCCCGGCGAGTCCGCGTCCACGGCGACCGCCCCCCGCCCCGCCCTCACGTTCCACGAGGGCGCCACGCTGCGCTCGAGCATCGACGCCCAGCTCACGCGCAGGATCCGCGCGCTCGCCGAGCACGAGCGCGTGCCCGTGTACGTCGTGCTGTGCACCGCCGTGATGGCGACCCTGCACGCCGGCTCCGGCCAGGAGCGGTTCTGCGTCGCCAGCTCCAGCTCGCAGCGCCAGTGGCCCGGCGTCGAGCAGCTCATCGGGTTCTTCACGAACCCGCTGTTCGTGATCGCCGACTTCCGCGGCGTGACCACGTGGCGCGCGCTCGTGCAGCGCATCGCCGATGCCGCGCTCCAGGCCTTCGAGCACCCCGATGTCCCGATCGCGATCGAGGCGCCGCCCGGCCTGACGCGCTTCAACCTGAACTACATCAACGCGACGCGGCTGCGCCCGCGGCCGCTGCACGCGCTCTCTGTCCTGCCCGTTGCGCTCGCCGACGCCGGCCGCCGGCTCTGCGCGTACAACGACATGATCCTGTGGCTCGTCGAGGACGAGGCGCGCATCGAGCTCGAGCTGTTCTACCGCGTCGATCTGTTCGATCCCGCGATCGCGCGCCGCTTCGTCGCCCAGGTCCGCGGCGCCCTCGACGCCATGACCGCGGCGCCCGAGCGCGCGTTCAGCCGAGGAGCCGCAGGCACGCCCGGATCGTGAAGAGCGCGTCGCCCAGGAGCAGGACGTGGAGGATCGTGTGATACGCGTCGGGGACCACGCGCCCCGGCTCGAGCGGCAGGAGGCGGACGTTGCCGCCGAACAGCGAGTCGTACTTCGCGACGATCTCCGGCGGCGCCCCGGCGAAGTGGAACACCCAGTGCTTGCGCTGGTGCCAGCACCAGTAGAGCAGGACCGGCAGCGCGAAGATCGCCGCGCGCTCGACGCCGAAGACGTAGCCGATCGCGACCGCGAGCACCGCGCCAAACAGCGCCCCCGCGAGGCCCCAGAGCTCCTCCTTGTCGACCAGCCGCGGCACGCCGACGAAGTTCAGCGCGAACCACGCGCACAGCGCGGCGTGGACCCAGAAGAGCGCGCGATCTGCGATCACGGCGCCCCCGCGGCCGGCGGCACCTCGCCGGGCACCTCGCCGGGCCCGGGCCCGATCGCGATCGCGATTGACTCGTCGCCCACCTCGACTCGCCCCGACGCCAGCGGGCGCTCCACCGGCTCGCTCACGATCGCGCTCGCGAGCACCTGCTCGGCCAGCCAGCCGCGGTGCTCCTCGACGATCCGCAGGAACGCGGCCGGCGCGACCACCGAGACCACGACGCGCTGGTCGTACGGCAGGCCCGCCTCCTTGCGCAGATCCTGGAGGCCGCGGTTCAGGTCCCGCATGTGCCCCTCCTCGATCAGCTTCGGATCGCTCGTCAGATCGAGCACGACGATCACGCCCGCCTCGGCCGCCACGCCCAGGCCCTCCGTCACGCGGTAGCGCAGCTGGTACTCGCCCGGCTCGACGCGGTGGCCCGCCGCGATCAGCGCGTCGCCCGCCAGCTCGTAGTCCCCCGCGTCGATCGCCGCCTGCACCGCCTTGACCGCGCCGCGCAGCCGCTTGCCCACCTTGCCGTAGTCGAGCTTCGGCACGCGGCGGGCGACCGCATGCGCCTCCGCCTCCGTGAGCGCGCGGACGTCCTTGACGTTCAGCTCCTCGGCCAGAAGCTCGCGGCTGTGCTCCACCGCCGCCGCCGCCATCCCGCTGATCGCGACCGAGCGCAGCGGGTGGCGGTGCTTGACGCCGTGATCCTCGCGGATCGATCGCGCGACGCGGACCACGCGGCGGACGAGCGCCATCTCCGCCGCCAGCTCCGGCGCGAGCCAGTCCGGGCGCGCCGCCGGCCAGTCCTCGAGGTGGACCGAGCGCGCGCCGCCGAGCACGCTATACACCCGCTCGGCGAGGAACGGCGCGAACGGCGCCAGCACGCGCGCGAGCGTCGAGAGCGCCGCGTACAGCACCTCGTACGCCGTGCGCTTGTCGTCGTCGAGCCCGCCGCGCCACAGCCGCTGCTTCGAGAGCCGGATGTACCAGGTCGAGACCAGCACGATGTAGTCCTCGATCGCGTCGTAGCAGGGCGCGAAGTCGTAGCGCGCCATGTGCGCCTCGATCGCTGCGCGCAGCGACTCCGTCTCCGAGAGCAGGTAGCGATCGAGGCGCGTCGCCGCCGGGAACACGCCCGCCGGCACGAAGTCGTCGATCCGCGCGTACGCCGTGAAGTAGTGGAGCGCGTTCCACACCGGCAGGCAGAACCTGCGGACCGCGTCGCGCACCGCGTCCTCGGAGAACCGCAGGTCCGTGCCGCGCACCGCCGCCGAGGACAAAAGCGCGATCCGCAGCGCGTCGGACCCGTGCTGCTCGACGAGCGCCATCGGATCCGGGTAGTTCTTCAGCCGCTTGGACATCTTCCGGCCGTCCGCCGCGAGGATCACCCCGTGGCAGACGCCGTCCTTGAACGGCGGCTTGTCGAACAGCGCCGCCGCCAGGACGACCAGCGTGTAGAACCAGCCGCGCGTCTGCGCGATGTACTCGACGATGAAGTCGCCCGGGAACGCGGCCTCGAATTCGGCCTTGCGCTCGAACGGGTAGTGGACCTGCGCGTAGGGCATCGAGCCCGACTCGAACCAGCAGTCCAGCACGTCGGCGACGCGGCGGCGCGTGCCGCTGCACGCCGTGCACGGCCACGCCGGCTCGTCGATCGCCGGGCGGTGCCAGTCGGCGACCGCGCGGCCCGCCTTCGCCTCGAGCTCCGCCCGGCTGCCGATCACGTCGAGCGCGCCGCAGCCGTCGCAGCGCCACACCGGGATCGGCGCGCCCCAGAACCGGTTGCGCGAGATCGCCCAGTCGCGCGCGTTCTCGAGCCAGTTGCCGAACCGGCCGTCGCGGATGTGCTCCGGGATCCACCGGATCTGCTGATTCGCGCTCAGCATGCTCTGCTTGATCGCGGTGACGCGCAGAAACCAGGTCCGGATCGCGCGGTAGATCAGCGGCTGATCGCAGCGCCAGCAGTGCGGATAATTGTGATCGCACGTCTCGCGGCGGACCACCGCGCCCTGCTCGACGAGCTTCCGCGCGATCGGCCCGTTGGCCTCGAACACGTGCTGGCCGGCGAAGTCCGTGACGCGCCCGTCGAACGTCCCGTCGTCGGCCACCGGGTTTGGGCCCGCGATGCCGTGCTGCGCGCACAGCGCGTGGTCGTCCTCGCCGAACGCCGGCGCCAGGTGGACGATGCCCGTGCCATCCTCCGTCGTGACGAAGTCGCCCGCCAGGACGACGAACGCACCCGGCGTGTCCGCGAAGTACGGCAGGAGCGGCTCGTAGCGCAGCCCCACCAGCTCGCGGCCCGGCCGCGTCACCGCCGGCTCGTACCCCGCGAGCTCCTTGGCGTAAGCTGCCGCCCGCGCCTCGGCGATCCACACGCGGTCATCGCCGCGGTCGTAGCGAACGTACGTCACGTCGGGGCCCACCGCGAGCGCGACGTTCGACGGCAGCGTCCACGGCGTCGTCGTCCACGCGAGCAGGTCGCCCTCCGCCGTGCGGAACCGCGCCGTGATCGCCGGGTCCTGGCGCGGGCGGAACGCGTCGTCCAGGCGCGCCTCGAAGTTCGACAAGGTCGTCTGGCAGCGCGTGCAGAACGCGACGACCTTGTCGCCCTCGTAGATGAGCCCCTTGTCGTGGAGCGAGCGGAACACCCAGACGACGGACTCCATGTAGCCCTGGTCCATCGTCTTGTAATCGTGACCAAAATCGACCCACCGGCCCAGCCGGCCGATGATCCGGCGCCACTCGTCGGCGTAGCGCAGCACCGAGGCGCGGCACGCCTCGTTGAACCGGCCGATGCCGTGCGCGAGGATCTGGGAGCGCGACGAGAACCCCAGATCCTTCTCGATCTCGATCTCGACCGGCAGGCCGTGGCAGTCCCAGCCCCAGCGCCGCGGCACGTGGTACCCGCGCATCGCGAAGTAGCGCGGCACGACGTCCTTGATGTACGAGGTCAGGATGTGGCCGTAGTGCGGCAGGCCCGTCGCGAACGGCGGCCCGTCGTAGAACACGTACTCCGGGCCCCCCTCGCGCTGGTCGATCGACCGCTGGAACGTCCCCTCGCGCTCCCACCGCTGGAGCACCTCGCGCTCGAGCGCCGGGAAGCTCACCTCCGTGGGAACCTCACCAAACCAGGCCATGGCCCGGCAGTCTAGTCGACGAGGACCCCACCTGCGCGCCGCCGCTCACCCAGGATTTCTTCAACGCACGATGCAAGCAGCGGACGAAAAGGCTCGACATGTGCCCCGACACACGGCAAATAGGGCGTCCGGGCCAGACGCTCGACTGCGGCTGGCAGGATTGTTGGCCTCGTCTGGTTCATCTTTGCTAGCTGGAGCGACGACGATGGCGCAAGGCACGATCAAGCGGCTGACTGACAAGGGTTTCGGTTTCATCTCGAACGACTCGGGGACCGACCTGTTCTTCCACATGTCTGCCGTGGAGGGTGTGCGGTTCGCAGACCTTCGCGAAGGACAGAAGGTCTCCTACAACGAGGGGCGTGGCCCGAAGGGCCCGCGTGCCGAGAACGTCCGCCCTATCTAACCCGATCTCTCCTCTGGAGCTGGAGTAACCGGCCGGCGCACCGCCGGCCGCCCCCGCGCCGCCTCGCTGCTCACGCCGCGGGGAGGCGCTTGCCCCACACCCCGTCGTCGAGCGCCGCGAGCATCGCGCGCCCGGCGACGGCGTCCGGCAGGCCCGCGACCTCGCGGAGCTCTGCGTCGGACTCACCGGCCCGGTCGACCAACTCGACCCGCGCGTCGGCCGCGGCCGTAAGCGCGGCGCGGCGCTCGTGGTCCGAGAGCTGCGGCCAGAGCCAGCGCTGGATGCGCCACGACAGGGCAGCGTGCTTGGCCTCGTCGCGGGCGATCGCGCGCATCGCGCCGCGCAGCGTCGCGTCCCTCGCCGCGCGGGCCTGGTAGCTCGCCAGCACGGCGCCGTACGTCTCGCGGACGCAGCCCTCGACCAGGTTGTCCGTCGCGAGCTGCGCGCGGCTCCGCCGCCCCGCCGCGCCCAGCGCGCGGAGGTCTGGCGCCACCCCGTGGCGGCGGGCGAGGCGATCGCAGGCCCGCGCGTGCCGCACCTCGTCCGCCGCCGCCGACACCGTCGCGCGGACCAGCGCCCGCGGCGCGCCCAGCGCGATCAGATCGTCGTGCAGGTCGGCGAACGCGCGCACTGACGCCGCCTCGAGCTCCGCCTGCTGGGCGATGTACGCGCCCACCGCCGGCCCGCAGGGGCGGCCGCGCCGGTAGCCCGCCGGGCGGCGCCCGCCGATGCACTGGCCGTCGATGCCGAAGACGACCATGTCGAGGCTCGACTCACCGTCGACCGTGAGGAAGCAGGTCCCGAGCACCGACGGTGGCGGCGCGCCGTGCTGGCGCTCGAACACCTCGTTGCACAGCGGATCGCAGTCTCCCTCCATCTTGCACTTCGTCACCAGCGCCGCGAGCTCGGCGTCCGGCATGTCGATGATCATCTCCTCGGGCGGATCGAGATCGGGACAGCTGCCCGTGGTGAAGCAACCGCCGCCGACGAGCGGGGCCGCCAGGGCGATCGAGGCGAGGGTGTGGCGGAGCGACTTGTTCATGATGCCGGAGCCATTCTGCAGCACACGTACCACCGCCAAGCCTGCGATCTGCCTGCGATCGCCGCGCCGCGCCCCTCAGCCAGCTTCGCCGCTTCCCCAGCGGACACGACATCGCTGTCTCGCCCCCGAGCCCCCCTGACATCGCTGTCGCGGCCGCCGTTTCCGCCGCACCGACGATGCGCCCGCGGAGCCCGCACGACGGCTCCGTCACCGCGCGCGAAGGCGCACGACGCCGGCCCGGGCCAAGAGATCCATCCACTCCGTCACCTCGGCGAGCGGGACCGGCTCGTAGCGGCCCGTGAGCAGGTCGCGGATCTCGCCGACCGTGCGCTTGCCGTCGACCAGGTTCAGCGCCTCGTACGCAAGGACGTCGCTCCGTCGCTCGAGCGCCACCGGCGGCCGGGCGTCGCCGAGCACCGCGCCCAGGTGATCGTAGTAGTACACGCCCAGCGGGCCGCGCGTCGCCGGCGTACGCTCGGGGACCCGCGCGGAGCGGGCGCCAGCCCCCGGGGCGCCGGCACCCGCTCCGCGCGGCAGCGCGCCCGCCAGCGCCGCCCGGAGCCGCTGGACCTCGGCCGCCGTGGCCGGCCACAGCGCCGCGATGCTGGCCAGCTCCTCGATGCCCATCGCCACCGCCTCGCGCTCGGCCAGCCGCGCGTCGTCGGCGCCCAGGCCCGCGGCCAGCGCCGCGTGACGCGCCTGCGCCAGCCGCTCGTCGGCGGACGCGCGCACGAGGCCCGGGAGCCGGCCCGCCTCCGGCTCGGGGAGCGCCGCGAGCGTCCAGGCGATCCCCGCCGTCATGTAGGCGACCCGTCCCAGCTTCGTCGCGTCGAGGTTCTCCGGCACGTCCTTGTTGGTGTGGATCGTGACGTCCGGCCAGTCGTGGAAGTAGACCATCGGCACGCCGAACCCCTCGAAGATCTGGTGATCGCTGCCCAGGTCGAGCGGCCGCACGGCCGTGACCAGCGCGTCGCGCCCGCCCGCTGGCGACACCAGGCCGTCGCCCTTGCCCGTATCGGCCAGCGCCGTCGACGCGCGCGCGACATCGGCGATCCAGGCGCCCGCGATCTCGTTCACCACGTGCGGCAGCGATGCGGCGGTGCGCGACAGCCGCAGCGTGGCGTGCGTGATCTCCGGCCGGCCGCCCACCATGTCGAGGTGCACGCCCGCGCGCAGGCGGCGCGCGATGTCCGGGTGGCTGATCAGCCAGGCCTGCGATCCCGCCATCTCCGGCAGCCACAGGAAGCGGATCGTCCGCCGCGGCGCCGTCAGCTCGCCCGCCGCGATCGCCGCCCGCAGCGCGCGCGCGACGCCGAGCAGCGCCGCGCTGCCCGAGGCGTTGTCGTTGGCGCCCGCCATCTGGTGGCACAGGTGGGCGGTGAGCACGATCTCGCCCGCGGCCGCGTCCGTGCCCGCGATCGTCGCCGAGACGACGTCGAAGCTCGCCGGCACCATCTTGGCGCGGACGCGAGCCGCGAGGCGCACCGGCCCGCGCCCGAGCTCCTGCCGCAGCGCGCCCGCCGTCCGCGGCGAGATCATGAACGCGAAGCGATTCGCCGTCTGATAGGGCGACAGGTGGCCCCAGCGCACCAGGTCCGGATCCATGCCCGACCACGCCGTGCGCTGGTTCGGGAAGACCGAGACGATGCCCGCCGCGCCGCGCTCCTCGACGGCGAGCCGGTGCACCACGGCCAGCGGCCCATCCGCCAGCACGATCTTCCCGCGCACGTCCTTGCCCTGGTACGCCGCCGCATCCGCGCCCGCGCCCACGTCGACCAGCTCCGCCGTGACGTCGGCGTCCTGGCTGTAATCGGCGAGCGCCACCGCCTCCTTGCCGAAGTCGGCGAGCACGCGCCGCGCCGGCGCCACCTCCTCAAGCCGGCCCTCGGTCGCGCGCCACCCCAGATAGCTCCTGAAGTGGGCGTAGGCCGTCTTGCCGTCGGCCGGCAGCGACTCGACCGCCGCGTCGGCGAGCCCAGCTCCCTTGAGCTCGCGGACGATCCAGTCCGCCGCGGCGCGAAACCCTGGCGATCCCTGGACGCGGTGATGGCGGCCCAGCGCGCGCACCGCGCCGAGGACATAGCCTCCGTCGGCGCGGCCCTGGAGGGCGCGCGGCACCGCATCGGGCCAGAACGGGATCCGGCGAGTCTCGGCGACCGCTGGCGCCGAAACGGCCAGCGTCGCAAAAGTCAGCGTGAGCAGCGAAGCAACGAGTCGCATCGCGCCGAGCTTACTCGCCGTCGGCCGCCTGCGTGTTAGGCTCGTGAAGTGGCAGTCAGATGGACCAAGAGCCAGCGAGCGAGGGTTCAGCGCGTGCTGTCGAAACATCCAATCCAGAGTAACCGCTGTGAAAATGCTGCGCGGAGCATCGTGACGATTGGTCGCGAGCGCGATCCCAATGCTCAGGTGTGGCGGCTGTTTCCAAAGGAAGGTCTCTACGTCCTTCCCAAGGTCAAAGTTGGGCCGCCATTCTGGCGCGAGCACTTCACGGTCGAAGTGGAAGCGCATTGCGTCGATGCCCTGACGAAGGTCGACGGCTCGCCCCGAGCATCGTACCTCGACGAACATTGGACGGAGACGGACGCGCTCGGGTGGGAGCCGGGATGAGCCCCGCCGAGAATCGACTGCTCGCGTTCGTGGCGTCTCGCCTCGAGAGCATGCTGCGCCGGCCCGCGATCTGGGGATCGTTGCTTTCAGTCGAAGAGCGGATCCTGCAGCTCCTGGAGCTTCGGCGCGTGCTGCTGGTGCCCTCATTGTCGGCGGATGACACCCACCAGTTGTTGCGGTCATATTCGCGGTTCATCTCCGAAACACTTGACGATGCCACCGTCGAGCCACTCGCGTCGCAGCTGGAGCAGCGCGGGCGGGCGGACGAATTTGCTGTATTCATGAGGAGGTTCGTTGAACGCGAGCTAGCGGAGTTCCTCGTCGACATCGACCGCTCAGAAGATCCTGCGATCGAACGCGCAGAGCACATCGAGACGATGGATCGGATCCTCGCTCTGATGCGTGAAGAAGCCATCGCGCACGCACGGCGAGGATCCTCGTCGAGTCTCTCTGGCGATCCCATTGCGCTCCACGACTTGCTCGAGCAAAACTGATGGCGAACACGCGAGGGCAGTTTCAAGTTGAATTCCTGCGCTCGATCGCGAACCGCGGCGGTCGCATCGAGAGCGCGCGTTTCTCACTGCAGCGCGGACCGCTGAAGTCAATTGAACCCATTTACTCCTTGACCTTGGAGCAGGGACAGGTCCGATCACTTCAAGAATTCCCTTGGACATCGGAGCTCGAAACATATCTGCTCGAATCGCGGCAACGAATGGAAACGCCGGCCGATGAAGCCGACCGCTTCGCCGCGATCTTGCTGCACAACATCCAGGTTTCAGCAGCAAAGTTCGGTCGAGATTTCACACATGCTGTGCTGGTTGTTGTGCTCGCCGAACGGACTCGTTATCCGCTCTCGGCATTACTCAGCCGTGCAGGCACTGCCAAGCCAAATCGTTCCGGCCGCCATTTTCAGGAGTGCACTCAGGTCCTCGGAGGGGCCGTGGATCAGCTTCATAAGCTCGCAGAAGTAGCTTTGGGTTATCAGCCGCAAGAGGCCGAAGCATTGATGATCAAGGCACTGGAGATCACCTTGGATGAAACTTTCCATATCTCCGGTACAGATCTCATGTTCCCGAAGCACCACTAGGTCGCGCGGGGAGCCCTGTTTCGACCGCGAGACCACTACGCGCGCTCGCTGGTGGTGACGCGGATGCTCAGCGTGCTCGATGCTTCGCCGTCGCGAGGGCGACGACCGACCGGGCCGAACGGTCATCCAGTGCCGCGGGCGCGTCGGGGCGCGCTGATCGGCGCCGCCGCCTCAGGCGCCCAGCGTCAGCTCGGCCTGGGCCTCGAACGCGGGGCGCGCGAAGTAGTACCCCTGAAACAGCTCGAGCCCGAGGTCCTGGAGGCAGCGCACCTCGTCCCGGGTCTCGATGCCCTCGGCGATCGGCAGGATCTCCAGCTCGCGGCAGATCTGCAAGATGCCGCGCACGATCACGCGGCGGGCGTGGTCGCGATCGATGCGGTGGCAGAGCCCCCGATCGAGCTTGAGGAAGTCCGGCTGCAGCTCGGCGAGGAGGTTCAGCCCCGAGTAGCCTGCGCCGAAGTCGTCGATCGCCGTCCGCATGCCGCGCGAGTGGTAGTGCTCGACGATGAAGCGCAGGAACCCGACATCCATGACCCGCTCGGACTCGGAGAACTCGAAGATGATGCGCTCGAGCGGGAACCCCACGGAGGCGGCGACCTCGACCGTCGAGCGCAGGCAGCGCTCCGGCTCGTACACCGCGTTCGGCATGAAGTTGATGCTGAGGAAGCAGCTCACCTCGAGCTTCGCCGCGAGCCGCACCGCCGTGACGCGGCAGGCCTGATCGAAGCTGTAGCGGTTCGAGTCGTTCACCTTCGCGAGGATGTCGCCGGCCGGCTCCTGATTCGGGCCGCGGACCAGCGCCTCCTGCGCGAACAGCGTGCGCGTCGTCGTGTTGACGATCGGCTGCAGCGCCATACGAAGATCAAAGTCGATCGAAGCGCCGGTGCAGCCCTCGCATCCATGAGTGCGTTGCGGAAGGCGTACTACTGTCATGCGCCTCAGCATCGCATACGAGATCTCACTGCGATCCAAAATCTTCCGGTGTCCTCGACGAGAATCACGCATCGGGCGCGAGCGCACGCCGGATCTGTCATCGCGCAAACATAGAGCTCGATCCAGCGTTCACGAATCGCTCACCGAGCGTCGGCGCGCGCTGGATCCGAAGTCGATCCACGCACGAGACGTTCACGTCCGTGGGGGAGCATCGTCCAAACCGGCCAAATCGGCCACGCTCGCTCGTGAGCGTGGTGAACGAGCGCGTCGTCAGATCACTGTGACGAGCGCATCCGTCCGAGCTGCGCGGCGTGATCGACCGGGACCTGACCGACGCCAACATCGCAGCCATCCCGTGGATGCCGCCTCGGCCCAGCGCTGACCCGGGCCGCGCGCCTACGCGTTACCGGAGTCATTGAACGGCCGCACCGTCTCGGGATGCGCCTCGGGTCGATCCTTGTTCGCCAGGATGTTCTCCATCCTCGAGCGACAGCAGAGCATCAGCCACTTCTTGTACGCGCCCAGCTGCGGCACGTTATTGACGATGTCCGCCAGCGGCGGATACGTGTACCCCAGGTGCTTCATGCCGGGAGTCTGAAAGGACGGATCGACCTCGGACGAGGACACCGGGATGAAGTCGCACAGGATCGCGACGTGACATTTGGCGAGCGCGGCGCCTCCGGCCTGGAGCATGTTTGGATTGAACTCGGTCCGGTTGTGCGCGCCCACGAGCATGTCCGGCACGGTATCTGTCTGCGGGATGCCGCTGCTCTCGAAGGAGTCGATCAGGCCGGTGGTCTTCTCGACAGACTCCGGCCGTATCATCTTGGTGTTGTCATCCACGACAAACCCGAACGACCGCACGTCCTTGGCCGGCTTCGTGCCGTCCGACGCCTGGATCCCGTGGGACATCCAGGTCAGGGTCTCTCGATAGCTCGGCTCGCCGACGCCCTGGTAGAGCGCGATGCGCCCGCGGCCCAGGTTGGGGATCACGAAATCGATCGACTGCCCAGGGATCGCCTGCTTGTCAGCGCCCAGGAGCGGGAACGGCTCCTCGAGCTCGAGGGGCGTGGCCGGCGCTGTCTCTTGCACGGGCCCCATCTGGGAGGCCTTGTGCTCGAGGTAGAGCTTCGCCGCCTCTTCCGGGCTCATCGCGGACAGGTCCGCGGACTTCTCCTGCGCCAGCGCCGTGAGCTCCTGAAACAGCTGCTCCCTGTTCTCTTTGGAGTCCTTCGGCAACGCATAGCTGGCCAGCGCCGGGTAGCCCGCCTTCTGCTTGCGCAGCTGCGTCATGATCTTGCTGGCATCCGCCACGGCCACCATCTGGACCGGCGCGCTCGCCGATGCCTGGACCGGCGCGCGCATCTGCGAGTCACCCACGGGCATCCCCGCCGCTGCACGCGCGCCCATCTGATCGGCCTCCTGCTCCAGCGCCGGGTCGCTGTTCACGGTCAGCCCCTTCGCCAGCGGCGCTCCGCTCGCTACCCGCCCCTGGCTTTGCTGGACCACGTGGGCCAGTTCGTGCCCCAGGAGCTCCTGGCCCGAGTGGCTGTCGGGCTGATATTGCCCGGGGGCAAAATGGATATCGGCGCCCTGGGTATAGGCCAGGGCGCCCAGCTGTCCCGCCTGCTCCCCTTCGTGCACGCGCACCGACGAGAAGTCCGCGCCGAACGCGCTCTCCATCTTGGCCTGGACAGCCTCCGGCATCGCTCCGCCACCCGAGCCGCCCGCCGGGCGCTCGCGGGCGGCGGGCGTGGCCGTGCCACCTGATTTTCGCTGCGCGACGCCATGCTGAGGAAGCTGCATGGTCAATGTGCTCTTGCCCGGCGATACACTGCTCGAGTCCCGGGTGGATCCGCTCCCGCCCATCGATCCGGCGGATCCTCGATCAACAGCGCTCCGGTATGTCATAGGAAAATGATAGTGGCGTGGTCCCCGGGTGTTCAATTGGGAGATTTCCCCCGGTGCGTCACCTCTCCGCTCAGGCGGCGACGCACCTGCGTGGGTCACGGACGCGCCCGGCATCGGTGCTGGCACGAACGAGATCGTCGGACCCTCGGGCGCCTCATCACCCGATCTGGGGATGGAGCCAAAGCCCTCCGGTCGAGGAGTGTCCCTTGGACTTTCAACGATATGGGTTCCGCGCCAGCGCTCCATAAAATCCAAGGGCGACGCGTCATCCCGCTGGCTGGCTGAGCCAGCCACCGCGACGCCGGGGCCGCGTACGTCCGGCGATAAAACCCGCCGATGGCACGAGCCACCAGCGCACGGGGCCCTGCCCCCACCCGGCTGGCGATGGTCGGGAAAACGACGAGTCACTCGGCGTCTTATCGCCGCCGGGCGTCCTCGGCGTCATCTACCAGATTTGCGTAGATCGGCAGGCCCGCGAGCGGCGAGACGTCCGTCACCGTCGGCGGCAGCGTGAGCACCGCGAGCAGGGCTGCGTCGGCCAGCGGCGAGACGTCGGCGACCCGCGTCCGCCGCATGTAGACGCGGGACAGCCGGGTGAAGCCGCGCAAGGGCTCGAGGCTGGTGATCGCGCTGTCGTCGAGGAAGAGCTCGCGTAATCCGGTGTGGCGGCGCAGCGGGCCGAGATCGGCGACGTCGGTCGCCTGGATGTCGATGCTCTCGAGGCCGTCGAGGGCCGCGAGCGGGCCGAGGTCGGCGACCTGCGTGTGGTGGAGCGTCAGGCGGCGGAGCTTGCGGCAGCCGGCGAGCGGGCCGAGGTCGGCGACCGGGACCTCCGCCAGGTTCAGCTCCTCGAGATCGGTCAGGCCGGCGAGCGGACCGAGATCGGTGACGCCGCTGCGAAACAGATAGAGCGTCCGCACCGCGGGATAGGCAGCGATCGGCGCGAGATCGATGATCGATCGATCGTCGGTCAGCTCCAGGTGACGGACCGCGGCGCGCTCGGCCGCCGTCGGCTCGCGGCCCTCCGGCAGCTCGGCGAAGCGGGTGCGGCGCACGGCCCGCTCGAACGCGGCGGCCGACGCCGCCACCGGATCGCGCGCCACCACCCCGGCGGCCTCGCGCGCGGCCGCCGCCCACGCCTCGGGGCCACCGGCGAGGACCTGCGCGATGCGCGGCCACCGGCTCGAGCGGCTCGGCGGCACGGCCGCGTTGACCTCGGCCAAGACCTCGACCCCGTTTTCGCGGTGGATCCGGACAAACGCGCCGGCCTCGTCGCCGGCCAGCGCCGGCAGGGCGAGCGGCGCCTCGTACCACAGCCGATCTCGGAGCAAATGCGCCGTGACCCGCGCGATCGATCCGAGCGCGGCCGTCGGGTTTTGGTCCCACTGCCGCCGGCTCAGCCCGACACCGGCAGCGACGTAATCGGCGTGCCGCGGCGCGAGCTCGTGCACCTCGCCGTCGAGCGTGATCCCGAAGCCCTGGACGCGCGCCCACGCCCCGTCGGGATCTTGCGGCTCCTCGAAGTACGACGCGTCCTCGGCGCGCGCCTCGGCGTCATCGAGGCCGTAGTCCTCGGTGATCCGCGTCTGGTCAGCCACGGCGAGTGTGCCCCGGCCGGCCATCTCTCGCCGCGGCCAGTCCGGCCGGTCGCCCACCGCGAGCAGGTGATTCGCGAGCGGCTCACCCGCCGGGCCGTCGTCGCCGATCACCTGCCACACGATCCAGTAGCGGTCGCCGTCCGGCGCCCGGCGCGCGAAGACCTCGAGCCGCGCGTCCCACGCGCTGATCTTTTCTCCGAAGTAGAGATCGCCGCAGGGAAACTCGCCCTGGCCGGCGAGGCCGTCCCACTCGCGCACGAGCGCCTCTGCGTCGAGCCCGGCGCCGCGGGGCGCGTCGTCGAGCAGCGCCGGGCGCGGCCGCGGCGGGCGCAGCGCGACGGGCACCGGCGCGGTCTTGCGCACCGCGAGCCGCGCGCCGCCGTACGCGATCAGCGCGCCGTCACCGCTCCACGCCACGTGGGCGGCGTGGTTGCCCCAGCGGTCGAGCGCGGCGCTCTCCGGCCGCTCGGCATACGTCGCGCCGTCGAACAGCGCGAGACGATCGCCCGCGAGCGCCAGCGTCCGCCCGTCGGGCGACCACGCCCACGCCGGGGTGACGCGCGGACGGCCGTCGTCGCCGACGAAGCGGTGGAGCACCGCGCCGCTCGCGCGATCGAGCACGACCGGCCTGCCCGCGTGCCAGTCGAGCATCGCGAGCAGGCGATCGCCAGCGGGCGAAAAGCCCACCCGCCAGACCTGCCCCTCGGTCGCGATCCGGCCGATCTCGCGGCCGGAGGCCACCTCGAAGATCCCGATCGACGGCGCGTTGCCGTCGACGATCGCGACCTCCGTGCCGTCGGCCGACAGCGCCGCACGCGAGTAGCTCCAGTCGGGCACCGGGCGGGAGAAGATCGGCTCGGCCTGCAGATCGTCGAGCGAGCGCACCGTGATCGAGTGGGCCTGGCCCCACCGCTCGGAGCCCAGCAAGCGCCCGCCGGCCAGATCGAACGCCGGCCGCTCGATCGAGCCGAGCGGCGCCGCATCACGGATCCGGCCGTCCCGGTCGACGAGGCGCACCTGCCAGGGCAGGCCGATCAGCAGCGCGGCGCCGTCGGGCGTCCAGCGCACCCCGCGGATCGAGACGTGCTCGGGCCGATCGGGATCGATCGCGATCGCGTGGAGGTGCTGCCGCGTGCCCGTCGCGAGATCGAGGAGGTACACGTCGGCGCCCGCGGCGCGCGGGCGCACCGTCGCGTACGCGATCGACGCGCCGTCTGGATGCAGGTCGAAGGCCGGCCCGCCGCCATCGCTCTCGAAGAGGAGATCGCCCACCGCGGCGCGCGCGCCGTCGGCGAAGACGCAGTAACCCTCCCCGAGCTTGCGGCCGACCAGCTGGGGAAACTGCCAGGCCGCGTCGTCGAACCGCTTGCGCGTGATCCGCGGCGACCGCCCGGCCGGGTGGATCTCCATCACCAGCTCGTCGCCATCCCGGCGGCATACGCAGACGTCGACGCCGTCCGGCGTCACCCGGTAGAGGATCGTCTCCATTGCGCGTCAGGAGACCACGACTCGACCTCTGATGGGTATTTCGATACCCAGGAACAGATACTGCTTGAGCGGCCTCCGTACATCCAGCGACTTACCCGTTTCCCTGTCAGATCTCCCGCGGGAAGGTAGCCATGGCCCGATCAGCCCGTATCATCTGTCACTGTGTCGGTGGGGAAGGGGAATCGTACCGCGCTGTCGAGTAGTGTTCGTCTTGCCAAGCCAGAGAGGGGAGGGACGGTCGGAAAGCGAACGCTGGTTGATGCTGCGCCGCCGCCGAGGCCGAAAGCCGTCTCTGCGCCCGCCGCCGCCACCGCCAAAGGTGCGTCTGCCCAAGACGGCGGTGTCGAGGGCCAGGACCAACCGCCAGCCGGAACCGCCGTGGGCGCCACGAGCGCCGCGAGCGCAAAGCAGCGAGACGACCGCGCGCTTTGGTTGCAGCTCGACGAGGACCCCGCACCGGCTGCCGAGCAGGGCACCGAATTGCCCGACGCGGCGAACGGCGATGGCGCGCGCGACCTGAACGCGCGAGATGAGCACACCGCCGTCGAGCAGCAGGGTGGCCAGCGCGCTGACGAACACGCGGCACCGGGCGCTACCGCACCGGACCCGCGGCCGCGCGAGGACGGTCCGATGGCGGACGCCATCAGGAACACGGGTGGCGATGCGCCACAGGCGATGGCCACGGGCGCGCGGAGTGCCGAGCTGGGCGCGGCGCAGCCAGCCGAAGCGGGCCCGACGTCGACCCGCACGCCATCAGTCAGCGACCAAGGCACCCACGCCGACGGCCCCGAGGCGTCCGCGGCGTCCGCGGCCAGTCCACACGACGGAGCAGGCTCCAGCACAGTCGCCGCCGGTGCAGCAGCCCCCGGATCGGCACCGCCCGGTGCGCCGCCCGACGCAGCGGCACCGCCCGGTGCGCCGCCCGACGCAGCGGCGATGCCTCCTGGTGCAGCGCCGCCCGACGCAGCGGCGATGCCTCCCGGCGCGGCGCCGCCCGGTGCAGCAGCGATGCCTCCCGGCGACGCGCACACAGATACGGCCGCCGCCGATTCTGCACATCACGGCGCCGCGACCCCCGCGGACACGCATGCCGGCGCACCACACGCCGACACGCATCCGCACGCTCCCGAGGGCGAACATCCCGGCCATGAGCCCCCCGCCGCCCACGGCGAGGCCGCGGCGGCCGATGCGCACCCGGCACACGGAGAACACGCAGCCGCAGCGCCGCGTCCTCCCACTGCGCCGGCCGTCGGCTTTGCCGAGAGCGACGTCGAGCGGCTCGTCCCGGTGCAACCCGATGAGCCGCCGGAGCAGCGCGCCCAGCGCGTCGCCGAGGCGCGCCAGCAGCTGGCGGCCGATCGCGCGTACGCGACCGGCCGGCTCCACGAGTTCACGGCGGCGCAGCACCAGCGCATCACGACCCTGGGTCAGCTCCGGCCCCAGATCGACCTGACGCTCGGCGCCGCCGAGCAGCAGGCAGCGGCGCAGATCACCCAGGCATCGACGGCGCAAACGAACGCGATCCGCGCTGGAGTCGCGAGCGCGCTCGCCCAGGCCCAGGCGGCCGCCGCCACCGCGCGCGCGCAGATCACCGCGTCGCACAGGACCACCACGCAGGCGATCGAGGCATCGACCCGCAGCGCGCGCACGCAGATCGACGCGTCGTACCAGCAGTCCATCGCCGCGACACGAGCCGCGGAGACTCGCCAGCTCGGCGAGGTCGGACGGCTGTACACGCAGGCCGAGGGCGCGTTCCACGCCGCCGCGTCCACCGCTGGCTCTCACGCCGTCGGCGTGGCCGCGCAGCGCGCCGCCGCGTACCGCAGTCACAAGATCAACCGCGACGACAGCCTCCTCGATGGGCCGCTGACCGACAATCGGTGCGAGGCCCAGGCCGAGGCCGCCGAGAAGGTCGGCCAGGCGTATCGCGACGAGCTCGCCAAGGAGGGTGACAAGCAGGTCGAGCAGATGCGCCTGCGTCGCCCCACGGACGACGCCGCGGTGCGCCAGATCGCCCACGAGGCGCGGCGCAACCTCGACACCGCGCACGCCGAGAGCCTGCGCGCGCTCGATCAGAGCCGGCAGCGCGCCCTGGACAGCGCGCGCCGGCTGCGTAACGGCGCGCTCGCGGGGACCGCACAGACGCTCGCGCAGACCCTGTCGTCGCTGCGCCAGCACGAGCAGACCCAGCTCGCCGCCGTCCGCCAGGAGGCCGCGACGCAGCTCCAGGCGATCCGCCAGCAGCGCACCGCGGCGGCGGCACAGCTCCGCAAGGGCATCGCCCGCGCGATCGCCGATCTCGAGATCGGGCTCGACCGCTTGCGCGGCGAGCTCCACCGGGCCGAGGTCCCCGAGCGGGCCGCGCTGGATCAGACCCTGGCCCACGCCGAGGCCGCGATCGGCCAAGAGCTCGGCCAGCTGCGCGCCGGCCTCGACCAGTCGCGCGGCCAGGTCACGCAATCGCTCACCCGAGCTGGCGTGACCGGCTCGCAAGGCATCGTCCAGATCGGCACCGCCGCGGTCGCCGCTGCGCACCAGACCGGCAGCGGTGCGGCACAGGCGCTCGCGCAAGGCGCCCAGACCGCGAGCGCGTCGCTCCAGCAGATGCTCGCTGCGCACCAGCAGCAGGTCGCCGCGAGCGCGAGCGCCGCGGCGACGGGGAACACCGCGATCACGAGCGGCGTCGCACAGGCATATACCCAGCTCAGCGGGAATCTGCAGCAGGGTATGCAGCGCAACGCCGACGCGGTGCGCGTCGGGCTCACCGACGTCGTCGATCGCGACATGGGCGCGACGATCACCAGCGAGGCGCAGAACGCCTACGACCAGGTCGTGCCGCGCTGGCAGTCAGTCGTCAAGTGGGTGATCATCATCGCGATCGTCCTCGTGGTGGCGATCGTGCTCGGGCCGATGGTGATCGGCGCGGTCGCCGGGCTGGCTGCCGGTCTCGGTGCCAGCGCCGCGGTGGCCGGCGTGGTCGGCGCCGTGGTCGGCGGCGCGATCGTCGGTGCCGGCACAGCCGCGGTCACCACCGTGGTCGACAACGCGTTCGCGGGACGGACCGGCTGGGATCTGTTCCAGGGCGTCGGCACGGCGATGGCGTGGGGCGCGCTCGGCGGCGCGCTCGGCGGCGGCGCCTCGGCGCTGCTCGCCGGGCCGATGCAGGGCATGAGCGCGCTCGCGCGCTACGGCGTCCAGGTCGGCGTCGACACCGTCCTGAACACCGGCCTCAGCCTCGCCCAGGGCAACCTCAGCTGGGACAACTTCTTCAGCGGGCTGGCGATGTCGATGATCGTCAACGGCATCACCGCGGCGCCGCGGGTCCGCAGCATCTCCGAGGGGGCGATGAGCCGCGGCTACGGCGCGGGCTTCGAGGGCGGGATCAACATCCGCGGTCGGCTGCCAGGGGCGGCGTCGCCGCCCGGGCCAACCTCGATCTCGCCGGCGCAGCTCGACCACGTGGCGCGCGGCGACACCGCCGCGGGCGGCCCCAACGCGGGTAAGTGGAACGTCAGGGGCGGCGGTCACGTCCCCGGGGAGATCATTCCCCGTGCCGATGCCGAGGGCGTCCCACACACCACGACGGCGACCGATCCGGTGACCGGCGTGTCCATCGAGCAGTTCACCCGGCCGAGCGGCGTGCTGCAGGACAAGTCGCTGTTTCCGTCGGGCACGACCCGCGCGGACGTCGATGTCATGGGCAACCAGGGCCTCCATCGCGCGCTGACCGGGCAGCCGGGCACCAAGCTGAATCCGCCGACCGCCCCCAACACCAACGGCAGTTTCACCGCGACGGTCGCGGCACCCAATGGTCACCCGATCATCATCGAAGGGTTCTATCGCCCGAACGCAGCCGGCGGCTTCGACATCCAGAGCGTGTTTCCGAGCACGAACCTCAAGGCAGGCACAATCCCGGTGGTCGGTGGTACCGGACTCGGCGGATCTCGTAATGTGCCGGCGCCGATCTACATTCACCCGCCAGCGTCGCCCGACGATCGCGATCAACAATGACGAACTATCGACCGTACGTGATGGATCCGGACGCGCAGAGAATCGACCTCCTGGCGGCGACGCAGATCATCGCCGACGCCGAGGTCGCGCACTGCTGGGAGCTGATTCGCCACGGGATCCAGACGCTCAAGCTCGGCACCGAGAACTTCGGTAAGCTCCTGGCTCACCTCCGGGCCGGCAACGGCATGGGCTTCGACGAGCTCTCGATCGAGGTCGATCCGCCGGGCGGAGGTCGCGCGCTCGTGGCGCTCCTCAATGACGAGCGCACCTGCTCGGCGCCAGCGCTGATCGAAGAGCTGGAGCGCCTGGCGGCGCGCGCTGGCGGCACCAGTCCGCCCGGCCAGCCATCGAGCGGTGGCAACGCGCCAGCCGGAGCGCCGCCGGACACCGGCTCCACCGCGAGCGCCGCGCCCGATCTGCTCGGCCTCCTCGCCGGGCTGCTCGGCACAACGCCAGATCGGCTCTCGGGCGACCCAGCGGCCTATCACGCCCACGTCGAGCGCGTGCGAGCCGCCGCGGCGTGCTGGCGCGAGGTCCTGGCCAACCCGCACAGCGACCCCGCCGCGCGCGCCGCCGCCGAGGCCGAGCTACGCGAGGTGCTCACCATGAGCGGTGAGCATGCCGCCTCCAGCGCGGCCACGCGCGGCGTAGATCTCGAGCACGCGTTGCGCGCGACCGGGGCCGATACCGGCCGCATCACCGAGGCGTTGCGCACCATCGCCGACTGGCTCGAGCAGCGGACGCCCGCCGCCGGTGCGGCCGTCGATCGCCTGGTCGCCGCGCTCGACGCGGCCGCCGCCCCATTCCTCGGCCGGCTCACGCCTGCCGCGGCCCAGGCCGAGCGCGACGCACGTATTCGCGAGTCGGCCCGCGCGGCCATCGCAGCCCGGCTCAAGCCACCGGCGTGATCCGTCAGATCGAGCGCCGTGACGCTCCGGCCGCCACAAGCAATACAACGACGCCAAGCATCTCCTGCCCCCCAAGCATCTCCTGCCCCATAGGAGCGGGCCGCGCTCCGCCCGCGCGCGCTCACAAGCCGCGTCTCTTCACTACGGAGGATGAATAACCCGCAATCCTGTCGCCATTTCGAGCGCGCAGCCCAGCTCCCGCGCCTTCTGGCCGGAAGAATCTCGAACAACGGTCCGTAGACTGCGAGCCGGGCACTTAAGATGGATTCACTGTGACCCGAGCCCATGACCCTAATTCAACCTCCGGGCTCCAGCGTGGCCCGGCCGGCAGCGGTCCGGGCGCGACCGGGAAGCAGACCCTGACCGGTGGCCTCCCCAGCCCGAGCGCCCCCACCTCGAGCGCCCCCGGCAAGCAGGGGCTCGTCGCCCCGAGCGGCACCGCCCCGGTGCAGATGGCAGCCGCCGCGCCCGAACCGGCGCCCGCGGCCGACCCGGCGGCGGCCCCGGCGCAGCCCGGAGCCGCGGCGCCGAGCGCAGTGAACGTGAGCTTCGATCTCGACACCTCGTCGTTGACCGGCGTGGAGGGCGGGTTCTCAGGCACCGTCACCGTCACGGTGACGGGCTCCGCGCCCGTCGCCACCGCCGGCGGCTTCACGCTGTTCGTCGGCGGCACCGAGCCACCCACGAAGTGCAGCGGCCAGCTCGAGAACGGACAGCTCGTCAAGCTCGACGGTGAGATCCCGTTCTCCGTCCGGGACACCGTGGCGTTCATCTCCGGGCGCACCCAGGGCACCTATAACGTCGCATCCAAGCAGCTCAGCGGCAGCGCCACCGCGACCCTCGTCCGCGACCAGGTCCTCGGCAGCGTCGGAGACGACCAGGTCCTCCTCGTCGGAGGCAGCGCGCTGACCGCCACGCTGGCAGGCGGCATGATGCCCGCCTTCAAGGGCGCGGGCGGCCAGCTCACCGCCAGCGTCCGCGAGCGCGGGCGCGAGTGGGCGCGCGCCCAGCTCAGCGGCAACTACGAGCCCGGCGCTGGCGGCGGGTTCACCGGCACCGCCGCCGTGACCGTGACCGGCACCAAGCAGCTCCTCACCGCCGGGGGCTACACGCTCTCCCTCGCCGGAGCCGGCGCGCCCGCCCCGAGCACCGGCCGGTTCGAAGCTGGAAAGCTCGTCCGCCTCGACGGCGATATCCCGTTCTCCCTCGCCCCCCAGGGCGGCGAGACGCTCATCACCGGGCACGTCACCGGCGCCTACGCCGCCGAGTCCAAGCAGCTCACCGGCACCGGCACCGCGACCCTCGTCCGCGACCAGGTGCTCGGCGGCGTCGGCGAGGACCAGGTCGTCCTCGTCGCCGGCAGCGCGATGAACGCGAACCTCGCCGGCAGCGCGACGCCCGTGTTCGGCGGCGCTGGCGGCCAGCTCACCGCCAGCATCCGCGAGCGCGGGCAGGAGTGGGCGCGCGCCCAGCTCAGCGGCAACTACGAGCCCGGCGCCACCGGCGGGTTCACCGGCACCGCCACCGTGACCGTGACCGGCACCAAGCAGCTCGTCGCCGTCGGCGGCCACACGCTGTCGCTCGGCGGCACCGGCGCGCAGGGCCCGAGCACCGGCCGCTTCGAGGCCGGAAAGCTCGTCCAGCTCGACGGCGACATCCCGTTCTCCCTCGCCCCCCAGGGCGGCGAGCTCCTCGCCACCGGGCGCGTCAACGGCAGCTACGTCGCCGCTTCCAAGCAGCTCACCGGCACCGGCACCGCGACCCTCGTCCGCGATCAGGCGCTCGGCCAGGTCGGCGAGGACACGCTCGTCCTCGTCGCCGGCAGCACGATGACCGCGAACCTCGCCGGCAGCGGGATGCCCGTGTTCGGCGGCGCCGGCGGCCAGCTCACCGCCAGCATCCGCGAGCGCGATCAGGAGTGGGCGCGCGCCCAGCTCAGCGGCAACTACGAGCCCGGCGCCGCCGCCGGGTTCACCGGCACCGCCACCGTGACCGTGACCGGCACCAAGCAGCTCGTCACCGTCGGCGGCTACACCCTGTCGCTCGGCGGCACCGGCGCGCAGGGCCCCAGCACCGGCCGCTTCGAGGCCGGAAAGCTCGTCCAGCTCGACGGCGACATCCCGTTCTCCTTCGCGCCGCAGGGCGGCGAGCCGCTCGCCACCGGGCGCGTCAACGGCACCTACGTCGCCGCGTCCAAGCAGCTCACCGGCACCGGCACCGCGACCCTCGTCCGCGACCAGGTGCTCGGCGAGGTCGGCGAGGACAAGCTCGTCCTCATCGCCGGCAGCACGATGACCGCGAACCTCGCAGGGAGCGCGCTGCCCGTCTTCGGCGGCGCCGGCGGCCAGCTCACTGCCAGTGTCCGCGAGCGCGATCAGGAGTGGGCGCGCGCCCAGATCAGCGGCGAGTACAAGCCCGGCGACGCCGGCGGGTTCACCGGCACCGCCACCGTGACCGTGACCGGCACCAAGCAGCTCGCCGCCATCGGGGGGCACACGCTCTCGCTCGGCGGCACCGGCGCGCCGGGCCCGAGCACTGGCCAGTTCGAGGCCGGAAAGCTCGTCCGCCTCGAGGGCAATATCCCGTTCTCGCTCGCCCCGCAGGGCGGCGAGCCGATGGTCACCGGGCACGTCGAGGGCACGTACGTCGCCGAGTCCAAGCAGCTCACCGGCACCGGCACCGCGACGCTCGTCCGCGATCAGACGCTCGGCGAGCTCGGCGACGACAAGATCGTCCTCGTCGCCGGCAGCACGATGACCGCGAACCTCGCCGGCAACGCGATGCCCGTGTTCAGCGGCGCCAGCGGCCAGCTCACCGCCAGCATCCGCGAGCGCGATCAGGAGTGGGCCACCGCCCAGATCAGCGGCGAGTACAAGCCCGGCGACGCCAGCGGGTTCACCGGCACCGCCGGGGTGAACGTGACCGGGACCAAGCAGCTCCTCGCCGTCGGGAGCTACACCGTGGCACTCGGCGGCGGCGGCGCGCAGGGCCAGAGCACCGGCCGGTTCGAGGCCGGAAAGCTCGTCCAGCTCGACGGCAAGCTCCCGTTCTCCGTCTCCCAGGGCGCAGAGCCGTTCGCCACCGGGCTCCTCGACGGCACGTACGTCGCCGAGTCCAAGCAGCTCACCGGCGCCGGCACCGCGACCCTCGTCCGCGACCAGGATCTCGGCGGCGTCGGCAACGACAAGATCGTCCTCGCCGCCGGCAGCACGATGACCGCGACCCTCGCCGGCCACGGGCCGCCCGTGTTCAGCGGCGCCAGCGGCCAGCTCACCGCCAGCATCCGCGAGCAAGGGCAGGAGTGGGCCACCGCCCAGATCGGCGGCAACTACGAGCCCGGCGCGGCCGGCGGCTTCACCGGCACCGCCGGGGTGACCGTGACCCGGCAAAAGCAGGTCGCCACCATCGGGAGCTACACGCTCTTCATCGGCGGCGCCGACGCCAAGGGCCAGAGCACCGGCCACTTCGAGGCCGGCAGGCTCACCCAGATCGACGGCGAGCTGCCGTTCTCGGTCGCAGCCGGCGAGGCCGGGACGCTCGCCACCGGGCTCCTCAACGGCACGTTCACCGTGGATCCCGCGACGCTCAACGGGACCGGGCGCATGGAGCTGGCGCGCGATCGCGATCAGGACCTCGGCAACGGCAACGCGCTCCGCGTGAAGCAGGGCACCGGCGGGACGATCGCCATCCAGCAGAACCAGCTCCAGCAGATCACCGGATCGATCGCGGCCGAGGTCCTCGCGAAGGGGCAGCCCGAGATCTCGTTCACCGGCCAGGGCACGTTCGATGTGGCCACGTCGTCCATCGTCACGGCGAGCGGGACCGCGTCGCTGCTCCGCACGCTCGAGCCGTTCGGCGAGGGCGTCGTGCAGGTGGAGGGGCTCTCGGGCGCCGCGTCCGTCACCAACAACGCCCTCGAGAAGCTCAGCGGCAACGCCACCGTCAAGCTGCCCAAGCTGCACGACAGCAAGGGCCAGTTCGGCATCACGTGGGAGAAGCGCGAGGGCAAGGACCACATCAGCGGCTCCGGGCTCATGGACGTGATCCTCGTGCCGCGCGAGAACGGCCGCGGCACCCAGGGCAAGATCGCGTTCACGTTCGACGGCACCGAGCACTTCACCGCCACCGGCGATGTCGCTGTGTCGCTCAGCGAGAGCATCGGCGGCACGATCGGGATGACGATGGACGAGCGCCTCGATCCCGAGATCAACGGCGACATGAAGCTCAAGAGCGAGCTCGTGTCGGCCACGCAGCTGTTCAATCAGCGACTCGATATCATGCCCGAGCGGTCGATTCAGGCCCAGGCCGGCCCCGTGCCGCTGACCCTCAGCTTCGGCGCGCTCGGCGGCTTCAAGCTCGGCCTCGATCCGCTCCTCCTCGACGCCTCCGTCGGGATCTCCAAGTGGAAGCCGGTCTCCGAGGGCAGCGTGGTGCCCACGTTCGACTCCACGGCGCGCGTCGGGTGGGGCATGGACGCCTCCGGCCTGGCGTCCGCCTGGGTCAAGCTCGGGATCGGCGTGCCCGGGTTCAATGCAGGCGCCGGCATCAAGGGCGGCGCGACCATCGACGCGCCGGTCACGCCCAACATCGAGCTGTCGCTCCACGGCGGGCGCGAAGGGTTCTGGGGCGAGCTCGGCGTCGGCATCAGCCTCCACCCCGAGCTGTTGTTCAACGTGACTCCGTTCCTGTATGCGGATCTGTTCAACTTTGGAAACGACCGCAAGCGGTTCGAGCACGAGCTCGGCGGCTGGACGTGGAACCTCGGCGAGGTCGCCAAGTTCGACTGGGGCAAGAGCTACCAGTTCGGCGATCGACACGAGGTGGCCGATCGCCCGACGGTGCCGATGGTCGCCGGCCCGGCGACACAGACCAACACCGTCCACGAGGTCGCCCCCGAGGTCCCCGCGACCGCGATGACCCCACCGGCGCCCAAGCCCGGCGGACCGGACCTCAGCAGCATGGGGAGCCTCCTCGGCAAGGACTTCGGCGGCGATCCCTCGATGGCTCAGTTCCTCGAGCGCATGGATCAGATCCAGAAGGTCGCGGAGGGCGTCGCGGCCATCGCCTATCTGGGAGAGCAGATCGGCGATCTGCTCGCGGCGGTGACGGTGTTCGGCCCGCCCGGCCTCGTCATCGGCCTCGTCTGGAAGCTCCTGACGCGGGAGATCACGTGGGAGAAGCTCTCCACCGCGGTCCGCAACGCCATCGAAGGGATCAAGGCCATCTACGAGATCTTGAGTCCGTACCTGCCCGCGTGGTGGCAGAAGCTGACGGAGATCATCAACAAGGGCATCAACGTCTTCGACGAGTGGTGGAATGGCGATCGGCACATGCGCGAGGCCATCGAGCGCGGCGAGCACCAGTACGCGAGCCCCGAGATGAAGGGCCAGATGATCAATCGCATCCTCGACTTCTGGATCGGGACGGAGGACAAGCACGCCGTGCTCACGGTCCTCGAGAGCGGCGACGAGCACACCGTCGTCTCGATCGTGGGCTGGGGCAAGCTCAAGGACAAGCTGACCAACGGCGCCGACAGCGTCCAGGAGCGGTTCAGCCGGTGGTGTGAGCAGCGCGGCGTCGGACATAGAGAGTGGGTCAATGGGCCGCTCTTCTTCGATCACTGGGAGTGGCGCTGGACCGGAGCGACACCGTGACCGCCGCGGGCCCTTCGACGCCGGAGGCGGCGTGGGAGGCATTCGCCGCCGCCATCGCCGCGCGCGACGCCGAGGCCGCGCGGCGCGCGGCGACCGACGGCGCCTGGAGCGGTCGTGGCGACTCGGCGGCCCTCGTGTACCAGATGGCGACCGAAGGCGGCTTTCAGCTCGCGGCCTCCGGCTCCGCCTGGATCGAGGGCGACCGGGCGGTGCTCCCCGTCGCGATCCAGGCGCCCGGCCGGGCGACCACCCTGCTCGGCCTCCTCGAGCGGCGCGACGGCGCATGGACCGTCTCGGCCGGGGTGCGCGACGAGCGCCAGGCGAGCCTGTTCCTGGCGGGCGCGCTCCCGGCCGTCGTCGAGGTGAAGGATCTGGGCCCCAGCCCCGAGGGAGAGGCGTGGGCGCGCGCGCAGTCCGCAGACGGCGCGCAAATGGAGCTCGTCGGCGCCCACGCCTTGCCGCAGCGCAATCGCATGGTCGTCGGTATGCGGCGACCCGGCAGCGGCGGGCGACCCGTGGAAGAGTGGGTGTGCCTCGACACCAGCGAGGGCGCGCCCCGCGAGGTCGCGCGCAGCAGCTACCCGAGCCTGGGGCTCCTCCTCAATGGCATCAACGCCACGTTGCCCGCTCGTGAAGAGGCGGTGTCCGGCGCGAGCGACAAGGCATCGGATGAGGAGGGGTGGAAGATCGTCAATACCTTCTTGCAGGGGCTCACCGAGCTCGCGCGCCGTGCTCCACCGGCCGCGGACGAGGCCAGCCGTGTGCCCCAGGTGCTCACGGAGGCGATCGCGCGCACCCTCGAAGGTGCCGGCCAGCACCGCGAGGCCGCGGCGCTGCGGCAGCACCCGGCCACGCAGCCGGGGAGCGCGAGCGCCAGCGCGCCCGCGCCGAGCGCCGAGCCTGCGCCGCCCGCGCCAGACCCGCTGGAGCCCGTGCGCCAGGAGCTCCAGCGCGTGATCGATGTGTTCCGGCAGGAGAAGGGCCTCCCGCCGAATACTTCGATCCTCGACGAGAAGTTCCTCGCCGAGCACGGCCAGGAGCTCTCTGGCCAGCTCTTGCGCGTGCTCGCCAACGCGCTCCCGAGCCTCCGGCCCCTGCTCCCGAACGCATCGCCGAATACGTCGCCGAATACATCACCGAACACATCGATCGAGTGACGGCGCGCCGGTCAGATTCGGTATCATCGCGAAGATGAAGAAACCGACCAAGACCAGGCAGCTCGACAAGACCACGCCCCGTACGCTGACCGCGAATGACCTGCGGGCGGTAGTGGGCGGGACGGTCATGAATAACCCGCTCTACACGGCCGCGGCAGTCATGAATAACCCGCTCTACGCGGCCGAGGCCGAGGTCATGAATAACCCGCTCTACCAGGGATCGGGGACCGAGGGGGCGAACCCGCTCTACGTCTGAGCGGCCTCCCGCCGGACCGGTTCGCGCCGCTTCCGCCGGCTCCTCCGTTACCATCTCGCCATGGCCAACGCGTTCGAGGAGATCGACCAGTACGTCATCGTGATGATGGAGAACCGCTCCTTCGATCACGTCCTCGGCTACCTCTCGTTGCCGCCATGGAACGCCAACCGCGAGGCGGTCACCGCGTTCAGCTCGGCGAGCTACCACTCGCCGTCCCACACCGGTGCCCGGCTGCGCCCCCACCGGATCGCGCGCGAGCCAGTGGACTGCCCCGATCCTCCGCACATGCGGCGGACGGTCTGGGATCACCTCGCGCAGCGCAATGGCCAGTTTCAGATGGATGGCTACGTCCGTGCCGCGCATAGCCCCGGACAGGCCGTGCCGGCACAGCCGCCCTGCCTCGGCTACCTGACGCCGGATCACGTCCCGGTGACTCACTACCTCGCATCCCAGTTCCGCGTCTGCGATCACTGGTTCACGCCGATCCCGACCAGCACGCACCCCAACCGCATGATGGCGATCTCCGGCTGGACGCCTTACGACGAGACGATAGGACAGCTCGCCGATCTCCCGCGGACGCTCCTCGACTTCTTGACCAAGCACCACGTCCCCTGGCGCGCGTTCGCGCGCCGCGCCTCCATGTTCGCGCTCGTCACGCGGTACACCGTCGAGGCGCTGCGCGGGAGCGAGCGGTTCCCGCCATGGTCGGAGCTCGAGACCCAGTGGAATGCTCCCGTCACCGGCCCTTGCGTGTGGTTCCTCGAGCCCGGCTACGCCGACGTGCCGTGGGGCGATTACCCCAAGGAAGACGATCACGCGCCGCTGACGTGCGCGCCCGGCCAGCGCTTCCTGCGCGAGGTCTACCGGATCGTCCGGGGCAACGACGCGCGGTGGCTGCGCACCCTGATGATCCTCGTGTACGACGAGCACGGCGGCTTCTTCGACTCCGTCCCGCCGCTGCACATCATCACACGCGCGCCGCGCGTACCGCGCATGAAGGATCAGGCAGTGTTCCCCGACTTTCCGTGTACCGGCCCGCGCGTCCCCGCCATCTTGATCTCGCCGTGGGTCGATGCCGCGACCACCGCGACCGCGCCGCTCGACCACACCTCGATCTTGAAGACGCTCGTCGAGCGGTTCGGCCGCGATGATCGCGGCTACTTCGTCGACAGCAGCGGCAACGAATGCGTGTTCAGCCGGCCCGTCTCGATCGTGACCGCCGAGGTCACGCGCACGACGCCGCGCGATGTCCCGCGGGATCTCCCCGATCCTCCCGCGGAGCCGCCCGCGATCGCGACGCCTGACAACGCCATGACCCGCGCGTTCCGCCGCGCCCGGGAGGTCGCGAAGGTATGACGCGAACCGGCGCGCCCGCGCTGGCGCTCACGCTCACGCTCGCGTTCATGCTCCTCGGGCTCCTCGGGCTCCTCGGCAGCCGTGCATCCGCAGACAGGTGCAGTGAGCTGTACCCCGGCGGCGCGCCGCCGTACACCCTGCTCCAGAAGACACGCTTCGACATCGAGGGCGGAGTCAGGAATGACAGCGTGTTCGGCAGCCTCGCAGCAGAGCCGATCTGGCACCCGCAGGTCGAGGCCGGCCTCCGCGCGACCTACGCCCACGCCTGGCGCGACCAGGCCCGCCCGCTCGTCGAGCTCCTCGCAGAGGCGCGGGTCTCGCCGCTCATGGTGTTCGGCGGGCTCGGGACCAACGGTGTGTGCGGCATGAAAGCGCGCCAGTGGCGCGGCGGCGGCGCGCCGTACCTGAGCGTCGGGCTCGGGGGCTGGATGGACACCGCAGCCGAGGATTTCGGCTTCGCGGCCGCGCTCGCGCTCGGATGGGACCACGCGCTCGGCCGGCGGCTCTCGGTGTTCGTGCAGGGCGGGCGGCTGCTCGCGACCGGGCGCGACGACGCGTGGACGCTCGGCGCCGGGCTCCGGCTGTAACCCGCCCCCTCCGCCCTTCGCTCCTCCACGATGGCGGCCGGTCAGCTCCCCGGCGGCACGATCGCGATCAGCTGGACATCGAACACGAGCATGCCCGGCGGCATGCCCGGCTTGCCCTTGTACGCCAGCTCCTCGGGGATCCAGAACCGCACCTTGTCCCCGACCGACATCACCGGGATCGCGTCGGTCCAGCCGGGGATCAGGTGCTTCAGCGGGAAGTCGTTGGGCTCGCCACGCACGACCGACGAGTCGAACATCTTGCCGTCGGTGGTCCACCCCGTGTAGTGCACCCGCACGGTGTCCTCGGCGGTCGGCTTCGGGCCGCCCTTGCCGGGGGCCAGCACCTTGTAGAAGACGCCCTTGGGGCTCGTCTTGGCGTCCTTCGGCGGCGCGGCCACGTCGGGCGGCGCCGGGAGGTCTCCCGGCTCGCCCGTCGGCGCGATGGCCGGCGCGCCCGCCGCGCTCGCAGGCTCCGGCGGCGGAGCGGCCTCCTTCGCCGGCGCGGGCTCCGCCTGCGGACGGGCCGCCTCCTTCGAGCTACCGCCACAGCTCGCGATGACGAGCATGTAGACGGCAGCGACGAGCACACGCCACGCAGCCCACGCCGCGACTCCAGCAGCAACTTGCCTCATCGCGGGACCATACCCGCAATCCGGGGCCACATATTCCGGCCGCGCGTCGCCGCGCGCGGTGGCCGACCCGGAGCCCAGCTCGACCGGTCCAAGCTCCTCCAGGCGGAAAGGCCCAGCGCGGGCCCGCTCGATCCCGAGCCGCTCGACCGCCTCTGAGAAAATCCCCAATACCCGAGCGCAGCCGCACATGGGTGGTCACCTCGAGCTCGAGCGAGGAACCTGCTTACCGAGGGCATCGTTTCGACCAGCGTTTGCGCAGTCGCGGATAGCCGATGGCCGCGACCGCCCGCGACTCGTGCAACACTAGCTGCGGCATGATGGCGGAGGGCGCCCAGCACTGGCGACAAAACTCGCCCAACCTCGACATCTTGCGCGCGGTCGCGGTCCTGACAGTCGTCGTCGATCACCTCGTGCCGACGCTGGTGTTCCACGGGTACGAGGTCCCACGCCTGGTCCAGCTGCTGACCCTGCACATCGGCCACGCAGGTGTGCTGGCGTTCTTCGTCCACACCAGCCTGGTGCTGATGTACTCGCTCGAGCGCACCAGCGGCACCGGCACCGGAGCCTGGTTCCGGCGCTTCTACCTGCGCCGAGGCTTTCGCATCTACCCGCTGGCGCTCACGTGCGTGGTGGCCGTGGTGGCGTTCGGGCTGCCCGAGGGCAGCTGGAAGGAGTATCGCGCGCCGACCTGGGAGGAGATCACCGCCAACCTGCTGCTGATCCAGAACCTGTGGACCGGGCACAGCGTCCTGACGCCGCTGTGGAGCCTGCCGTACGAGGTCGAGATGTACATCGTGCTGCCGGTCCTGTACCTGGTCGCGCGCCGGAGCGACGCGCTGCGCTGGCTCGCCTACCTCATGGTGACGGCCGTCATCGGGGGCTACGTGTTCCGCAAGCTTCAGCACGGTCACATGAACCTGGCCGCCTACGTGCCGTGCTTCCTGGCCGGCGTCATCTGCTACGCGCTGCGCGAGCGAATCACGCCAAAGCTGTCGGGGCGGTGGTGGCCGCTGGTGGTGCTGGGCGCGGTGACCACGTACTGCGTGGCGCACACCGTATCGGAGTCCCTGATCTACTGGTACGGATGGCTCTACTGCATCGGGATCGCGTCGTTGATCCCGCTGTTCGCCGACAGCCAGATCCACTGGCTCAACCGCGCCGCCGAGCGGGTCGCGACCTATTCCTACGGCATCTACCTCCTGCACGTGCCGGCGCTGCACATCGTGTTCACGGTGTGGCAGCCCGGGTCCCTGGTGCTCGCGCTGGCCCTGTTCCTGGCGCTCACCGCGGTGCTGGCGGTCGTCGCGTACCACGTGATCGAGGCGCCGATGATCCGGCTGGCGAGTCGCAGCGGGCGTCGGCGGCCGTCGCCCGTGACGACCACGGCAGCTCCGTGATAGCTCCGGCGAGCTCGGCGCGCTCGACGCGCTCGACGCGCTCGTAGGTGGCTACTGCCGCTGCCAGACCCGCACGTAGTCGACGTACATGTACAGCGGGAAGTTCGAGATGTCAGGAGCGGCGTTGCCGGTGAACTGGCCGCTCAGCGCCAGGTTCAGAATGATGTGGAACGACCGCTGGAACTCCTCCTTGTTGCTGGCGGTGATATCCACGGTGTGAACTGGCGTGGGGCGCGTGTCGCGGTCGATGTACCAGCGAATCTGGGTCGGCTCCCACTCGATCGTGTAGAGGTGGAACTGGGTGACGTTGCCCGCGCTCGCCTGGTTGGGCTGCTGGTTGTTCTGGCCGTCCGCCCAGGGGAACAGCCCGACGCGCGAGTCCCAGAACAGGTTCTGGAACGTCACGGTCTCGCTGTTGCGGTGCTCCATGATGTCGATCTCCCCGCAGCTCGACCAGTTGGACGCCATCGTGTCGTAGCGCGTGATCGGCGCCTGAGGATCCGTGGTGACCGTGTCGTCGCACGACGACCCCATCATCCAGAATGCCGGCCATGTGCCGATCGCGTTCGGCATCGCGATCCGGGCCTCGATCCGGCCATACTTCCACGACTTCTTGCCCTTCGTGGTGACCCGCCCCGAGCGCTGGTACCAGGACCGGCCGGCGATCACGGTCGGCGTCGTCGAGTAATCGGCGCGGATCACGAGGTTGCCATTGTCACGATAGCTGTTCTCCGGCCGGTACCACTCCCACTCACCGTTGCCCCAGCCCTGGAACGCGTTCAGGCCCGGGTTCAGTCCATTGCCCACATGGTAGTTCCAGTTGGCGCTGTTCAGCGGGCCGCTGCCGTCGAAGGTGTCCTCCCAGACCACCGCCCAGCTCGAGCCCGGCGGTGGGCTGCCCGAGAACGTGAACTGGGTCCACGCGGTGTCGAACGCGCCGCTGGCGACGTTGATCGTCAGGAAGTAGCGGATCGTCGCCCCGCTCGACAGGCCGCCGACGTCATAGGTGTGGTTGGTGCCGTTCGGCGTCATTCGCACGTTGAGCTGGACGCCCCCATTCACCTGGTAGTGCAGATCGGCCCAGATCGCGTCGCGGACGTAGAACTGCACATTGCTGGCGGACGTGGCGTTGTATCCCCAGTCCGCGGCGCTGGCGCTGCCGGCGAGCAGCAGCACCGTCAGGGCGATCGCGGTCGCGAGCACACGCGGCCCGGGCCAAGCACGCCGAGCACCGGACACCTGCCTTGTACGTCGAGGAGATTCGTTCGTTCGGTCTTGCATTGCTGTACATCCTTTCTGTGTCTGGCCTCATCGGCCGGGCGCTGCGCCGCGGCGCTCCGCTGGCGCGCGCCCGACAGATGCGCCGCGCGGCTCGTCCCGCGCAAGCGCGTCGGAGCGAAACGCGCCGAAAATCTGCTCACCGCGCGCGCGCTGCTCGGACAAGCTCGCCCTTGGCGAGGAGAACACCGTCCCCAGATCGGACAACAGCCCGCGCAGCACGCCGCGACCACGCGCAGATCATGGAGTAGCGTCTGCCTTCCATGAGCGGCTACGTGCTCGCGATCTCCTCCAAGCCCCGCAGCGGCGTCCGCCGGCGCAAGCTGACACACGACGACTGGGAAGCGCTCGCGTACGCGGTCCTCGAGGTGCTGAACGGCTACCTCGAGCAGCACCTCGCGGCCGCGGCGGAGCAGCGCGTGCTCGAGGACCTCGACGAGATGGTCGAGGTCGACTGCGACGCCCTCGAGGCCGGGAAGGTCGCCTATCTCTTTCACGAGCACTGGGCGCTCGGCGCGCTGTGCGGGTATCACTGGTACACGCACGCGCTCGCGGCCTGCTGGGATCCGATCGGCGCGCTGTTCGCCGAGCGGGGACAGAAGGTCACCGCGCGCAAGCCCGATACCGCGCAGGAGTACGGCCCGCAAGAGTCCTACGCGCTCGCGCCGTGCGGCGACAGCATGCTGGCCGTCCACCCGAGCGGCGACGCGATCCTCTCGACCGGCGAGGACGAGGACCAGGTCGTGCCCTACGACGCGAAGGCGCTCGGCGCCAGCGCGCGCCGGCTGGCGAAGGCGCTCCACGACACCAGGCTGTGCCGCTGCTCCCTCTGCGAGGCCGCGCGCCCGGCCGGCGCCGCAGGCAAAGCCGGCGGCGCGCGCAAGCCGGCGCCGCGCCGGTGACGCCCGGAGCCAGACGAGCCCGCGTACCTGGCCGCGCGCAAGGCCGCCGCGCGCGGTGACCTCGGCGTCACGGACCTCCTCGCGCGCGCCCTGTCGTCATCGCAGACTACGCACGATCGCGCACGTCGTCGTGATGACGATCGCTGGCCGGGCGCGCGCCGTGCACCCGCTGGTATGGATCGTCGCCGGCGCGTTCGCTGCGTTCTTCGCGCTGGGGTGACGGCTCACCGGCGCCAGCGTCGACGCCAGGGCAGCGACGCCGGCATCACAGCGCGAGATCGAGCGGGCCAATGATCGTGGTCTTGCCGCCGACCCCGACGCTGACCTGATCGAGCGTCACACGGGCCGTGCCGGCCGATACCACGACTTGGTACGTGCCAGTCGGCATCAGCTCCGTGACCCCGCGGTTTTGGGCACATGGCAATGTCTGCACGATCGGAGATCCGGTCGCGGGTCGAGCCTCGACCTGGATGTCCGTGATACCGAGTGCCTCGCACGTGCGCGAGGTCATCCCCTCGCGCAGGAACCAGCTCAGCGTGAGCGTCCCGGCATCGGTGAAGATCGTGTGGGACGATTGGGCCGAAGGTTGGTTCAGGAGGACCTCATCGACTTGCGACTCACCGAACACCGCGCCGTTCGCGCCGTTCGTGATGCGGACCGAGAGATCCCACGATTTGTCCCAGACCGGGATCCGCTCGAGGACCACCTCGCCCTGGCCCGCGGCACAAGCGAACGTCCGGGGAATCGGCGTACCCATAGCGAACACCGCGAGCACCACGGCAGTGTCGAACCCGGCCGGACACGGCTGGTCCACGGACGCCAGCGTGGCGAGTCGCCAGTGCACGTTGACCTTGAGCTCGGTGAGGCAGCGGCTCGAGCAACCATCTCCGTCGCGCTGGTTGCCGTCATCGCATTTCTCCAGATCTTCGATCACGCGATCGCCGCAGGTCGAGTCGAAGTCATCGAAGTCATCTCCCTCGAAAGGGAGGCAACCGACAGCAAGGAGGCAGACTAGTGCAAGAGCGAGGCGGAGCACCCCCGCCGGATATGCACAGCTCAAGCCAGCCCCCACATGCACGTAATTCAGGGCACTTGGCGCGCTCTCGATCTGAGAATCTGAGGCTCCTCCGGCGTCGATATCAGCTGTTCCGAACCCGGCGGAGCCGCGCTGCCTGCGGTTGCCGTTCGGGCAACCGGCCGCGAGCCAGTCAGCCGCGCGCTCCTACGCAGGATCCGACAGCGCGTGATGCTCGATGACGCCCGTCGTGAAGTCAGCGACGACGCAGCACGGGCGCTGCCGGCGCACCAGCGTGCCCGCGTTGATCACGGTCAGCCCCGAGACCGTCCGCACCATGGGCTCGTGCGTGTGTCCGCCGATCATCCAGCGGTACCGCCCCTCGCGAACGAGCGCCCAGAGCGGCTCGAGGCACTCGAGCGCGTACCCGTCGGTGTGCGGCTGAAAGCGAGCCATGTCGTTGGCGCCGATGCCGTGGCACAGGAGCAGCCGCCCCGTCGGCGTCTCGTACTCGCGCGTCGGCGGAAGGCCGCGGAGCCAGTCGAGGACGTCGCGCGGGTAGTCGAACGGCTCGAACGGGTGCCCCTCGGTCACCCACCGCTCGTGATTGCCACGGACGACGTCCGCACCGGCCTCGCGCAGCCGCGCGATGCACGCGAGCGGATCGTGCGGACCGTCGACGATATCGCCCACGCTGAGCACCTTGTCGACGCCGTGCGCGCGCCCCACCTCGAGCGCGCGCCCCAGGAGCTCGACCTCGGTATGGATATCGCCGATCGCGAGGACTCGCACGCTGCCATGCTACCCGGCCGCGCCACGATCGGCCCCCACCTCACCGGCGCGGCCATCGGGCCGCGGTACGGCCGCGGTACGATGATTCATGGTGATTCGCTCGCTGGGGTGCCGCACCGATCTGATGCTGCTCGGGTGGGACGGCGCCGTCGTCGAGCAGGGCGACGCGATCCAGGTGCGCGCGCCGGCCAACCCCGACTTCTTCTACGGCAACTTCCTGCTGTTTGGCGACGCGCCGCGGCCGGGGGACGCACCGGCGTGGATCGCGCGGTTCCAGCGCGCGTTCGCGGACGATCCGCGCGTCGCGCACGTGTGCCTGCGCTGGGATCGCCCCGACGGCGCGCGCGGCGCCGCGGACGAGCTGGTCGCGCTCGGGTTCGAGCTCGAGGAGACGGTGGTGCTGGAGACCGACGCGACGCGCCCGCCGCCGCGGATCAACGGCGACGTCACGGTGCGCCGGATCGACTCCGATGCCGACTGGGCCGCGACGACCGAGCTGCAGGTCGCGACCATGACCGAGCAGTGGGGCGCGGGCGCCGCCGCGTTCGCCGAGCGCCAGATGGCGCGCTACCGGCGGTTCGTGGCCGAGGGCCGGGGCGCGTGGTTCGGCGCCTTCGCCGAAGGCCAGCTCGCGGCGGATCTGGGCGTGTTCGTCGAGGACGGCCTCGCGCGCTACCAGGCCGTCGAGACGGCGGCGGCGTTTCGCCGACGCGGCATCTGCGGGACGCTCGTCCACCACGCCGGGTGCGCCGCGATCGCCGAGCTCGGCGCGCGCCGGCTCGTGATGGTCGGCTTGCCCGATCACACCGCGCAGATCTATAGATCGGTCGGGTTCGAGGAGCGCGAGCGGCTGTGCGCCGCGCTCCGGCGGCCGAGCTGACCCACGCGCGCCGACCCGGCGCGCCCCGATCCGGCCGGGCGCTCGCTTTCAGTCGCGCAGGACCTCCTCGAGCGCGTCGGCCGCCGCGGCCGCGCCGTCCTCCGCGCGGATCTGGCGGCCGAGCTCCGCGGCGCGCGACGCGTAGCGCGCGTCGGCCAGGAGCGCGCGCAGCTCCCGCTCGGCCGAGGCCGCGGTGTACTTGCCGCGCGCCAGCGTGCGGCCCGCGCCCGCGCGCGCGACGCGCGCCCCGTTGTCGAACTGGTCGCCGCTGAACGGGACGACGAGCGACGGCACGCCGGCGCGCAGCCCCTGCGCGGTCGTGCCGATGCCGCCCTGGTGCACGACCGCGCGCGCCCGCGGGAACAGCGCGCCGTGCGGCGCGTAGCCAAAGGCCGCCACGCCTTCGGGCAAGCGCGCGGGGCGGTTCCGCTCGTCGCCGGTGAGGAGGAGCGCGCGGACCCCCAGCGCCCGCGCGGCCGCGACGGACTCGCTGTAGAAGTCGTCCGCGGCCCACACGGCCCAGGAGCCGAGCGTGAAGACGACGGGCGGCTCGCCCGCGTTCAGGAACGCCTCGAGCGCGGGATCGAGGCCGGGCGCGTCGCTGCCGGCGCCGTGACCGTCGAAGAAGGGGAAGCCCGTCAGGCGCGTCTGCGATGGCCAGTCAGGCTGCCGCCGGGCGATGGCCGAAGAGAAGAGGCCGAGCGCCATGCGCGGCGCGTGCTGCCCATCGATCAGCGGGTTGCCGCCGCGCGGAAGGCTCAGCCCCGCGCGCAGCTGGTAGAGCGGCTCGATCAGCCGATCGAGCTTCCGGCGCGCGCCGCGCATCAGCGCGCGCGACACCGCCGGGTGCAGCTTGAGCACGTGGTGGAGCCACGGCGCGTTCGGCAGGACCGGCGGCTCATGATGAGAGAAGAGCGCCATCGGCGCGAGCATCGTGGAGACCCAGCGGATGCCGGTCTTCTCCACGAGCGGCGGCCCGGCGAGCGAGAACATGTGCGTCACGAGCAGGTCCGCGCCGCGCGTTGCCGCGGAGAGCGCCTCGTACATCGCGGGCAGGTTCGGATTGACGAACTCGCGGAAGGCGCGCTCCATCCCGTGCTTGGGATCGATCAGGCGCGCGATCTCGTCTGTCCGGTCGGAGCTCGGCATGTCCGGCGGGACCGGGTGAAACTCGAGCCCGAGCGCGGCGAGCTTCTCGCGGTACGCCTCCGACGTGGCGAACAGGGGCCTGTGGCCGCGCCGCTTCAGCTCCAGCGCGATCGCGATGTACGGGTGCAGGTCGCCAAACGAGCCGAGGGTCGAGATGACGACGCGCTTTCCCTGTGATTCCTGAGTCATGGTCCGCTCCCCTCCCGGGCTGGGCGCTTGGCTCCCCCCGAGGGCATTTGACGAGGGGACGCGGCGTCCGCCCAGTTGTCGCGCCGGAGGCCACTGTGATCTGCCTCATTCACCTCATCCCTTGAGACGAAGGTCGGTTGCGACGGCGAACCGCTTACTCCATGCTCCGCCCGCGAAATCGTAGGGGCGGCACATGGTCAAGGACACGAAGAAGCGCGCAGTACGGGTGCTCGCACTGGCGCAGTGGGCGCTCGTCGCCATCGCCATGGTCGTCGCCGTCACTGCGTGCGGCGGCGAGCCGGAGGCGAGCGAGGACTGCACGCTCGCGGGCGACGAGGACGGCAACGGCATGGCCGACTGCGCCGATCCGGCGTGCGCGAGCGTGGCGACGTGCGCGGTGTGCGGCAACGGCGCGCGCGAGGCCGACGAGGGCTGCGACGACGGCAACCGCGCGAGCGGCGACGGCTGCGACAGCAACTGCACCGTCACCGCGTGCGGCAACGCCGTGCAGACGATGAACGAGGGCTGCGACGACGGCAACGGGCTCGACGGGGACGGCTGCGACAGCAACTGCATGGTCACCGGGTGCGGCAATGGCATCCGGTCCGGGACCGAGGAGTGCGACGACGGCAACCGCACGAGCGGCGACGGCTGCGACAACAACTGCAGGGCCACCGCGTGCGGCAACGGCGTGCGCACCGCGAGCGAAGGCTGCGACGACGGCAACCAGGCGAGCGGCGACGGCTGCGACGCCAACTGCACCGTCACCGCGTGCGGCAACGGCGTGCGCACCGCCGGCGAGGCGTGCGACGACGGCAACCTGACGAGCGACGACGGCTGCGACGCCAACTGCACCGCCACCGCGTGCGGCAACGGCGTTCGCACCGCGGGCGAGGGCTGCGACGACGGCAACCTGACGAGCGGCGACGGCTGCGACGCCAACTGTACGGTCACCGCGTGCGGCAACGGCGTCCGCACCGGCAGCGAGGCGTGCGACGACGGCAACCAGGCGAGCGGCGACGGCTGCGACAGCAACTGCACCGCCACCGCGTGCGGCAACGGCGTGCGCACCGCCGGTGAGGGCTGCGACGACGGCAACCAGGCGAGCGGCGACGGCTGCGACAGCAACTGCACCGTCACCGCGTGCGGCAACGGCGTCCGCACCGGCGCCGAGGCGTGCGACGACGGCAACCCGACGAGCGGCGACGGCTGCGACGCCAACTGCACCGTCACCGCGTGCGGCAACGGCATCCTCACCGGCAGCGAGGCGTGCGACGACGGCAACCCGACGAGCGGCGACGGCTGCGACGCCAACTGCACCGTCACCGCGTGCGGCAACGGCATCCGCACCGGCAGCGAGGCGTGCGACGACGGCAACCTGACCAACGGCGACGGCTGCGACAACAACTGCACCGCCACCGGCTGCGGCAACGGCGTCGTCACGACCGGCGAGATCTGCGACGACGGCAACGTGGCGAGCGGCGATGGCTGCGACGCCAACTGCACGTATACCCGCTGCGGCAACGGGGTCATCACCGCCGGCGAGGAGTGCGACGACGGCAACGGGAACAACACCGATGGCTGCACGAACGCCTGCATCATCCAGGTGTGCGGCGACAACGAGGTCGACGCGCCCGAGACCTGCGACGACGGCAACGTGACGAGCGGCGATGGCTGCGACGCGAACTGCAGCCCCACGGGCTGCGGCAACGGCGTCATCACCGCGGGCGAGGCGTGCGACGACGGCAACCTGATCGCGTGGGACGGCTGCAGCCCGGCGTGCGCCACCGAGCCGCTCGAGCTTGAGCCGAACGAAGACGGCAGCATCTCGACGGGCGGGAGCGGCATCACCGGCAACGACTTCGCGACCGCGAACGCGAACGCCAACGGCGCGCTCACCGGCTCGATCACGTTCGGCGCGGCGCTCACGCCGGCCGGCGACGAGGACGTGTTCCTGTTCCGGAACACGTCCAGCGCCCCGCAGCTCGTCAGGTTCGATCTGTGGAGCAGGGCGCTCGGGGTCGGCGTCTCGTGCGGGACCTCGATCGACACCGGCCTCCAGATCCGCGACGCGGCGGGCGCGTCGCTCGCCTCGAACGACAACCGCGCGGCCGGAGACAGCTGCTCGGGCCTCGTGCACGGCCTCCTGCCCGACGCGAGCGTCTACGCGCACGTGATGGAGCTCGGCGACAACGCGCCCATCGCCGGCTACGTGCTCCAGGCCGTCTACACGCCGGTGCCGTGCGGCAACGGGCTGATCGAGTTCGGCGAGCAGTGCGACGACGGCAACACGGCCGGCGGCGACGGCTGCGGCGCCACCTGCCAGATCGAGGTCGTGTGCGGAGACGGGCTGATCGCCCCGGGCGAGCAGTGCGACGACGGCAACGCGGCTGGCGGCGACGGCTGCAGCGCCACCTGCCAGATCGAGACGACGGCCGAGCTCGAGCCGAACGATACGTTCGCCGAGGCGGCGGCGAGCCCGATCCAGCTCGCGGGCGACCGCGTGATCCGCGGCGCGATCGCGACGGCGACCGATCTGGACACCTACCGGCTCGTGGTGAGCGCGGCGACCGTGATCCGGTTCGAGGCGTTCACGTCGATCTTCGACTGCAACGCGGCGGTCGCGCTCCGGCTGTACGACGCGATCGGCACGCAGATCCTCGCCGACATCTCCGGCCTCGGCGTGAGCGTGTGCAGCGCGATCGTGCTGTTCGTGACTCCCGGCACGTACTACATCCGTGCCGAGTCCCGCTTCCAGGCCCAGGCGATCCCCAATTACTACCTCGCGGTCGATTACCAGATCGATCGCGGCGCCGAGGCCGAGCCCGGCAGCACGTCCGGGAGCAACGACACCACGAGCACCGCGTCGGCGAACCTGGTCGGCGGCCGCGACGTCTTCGTGTTCGGCGACCACAAGCTCATCGGCGACGTCGACGTCTACGCGATCACCGTCCCCGGCGGCGCGCGCGTCCGCGCCGAGATCATCGAGGGCGATCGGCCGATCGAGACGTGCGAGGCGGGCGGCATCGCGAGCCGGCTGACGCTGTTCAACCAGGCATTGCTCCAGGTCGCCGACGACACGAGCTCCGGCCGGGGCGCCTGCTCCCTGATCGACGGCACGGGATCGACGCCGCTCCACAGCGGGGCGCGCAACGACACGACCGCCCCGCAGACGTTCTACTTGATCGTGCAGTCCGCCACGGCAGACCCGAACGGCGCCGTCTTCATCTATCGGCTGCAGATCAGCTTCCGCTGAGCGGGAAAGGAGCCAGACATGGTGGGATCTATGACAGGACATGCTGGGCCGCGCGCGCTCCGGCGCGCGCTCCGGCGCCCGCTTCCGCTTCCGCTTCCGCTTCCGCTTCCGCTTCCGCTTCCGCTCCGGCTCGCGCTGTGCGCGCTCCTGGCGATCGCGGCCGCTGGCTGCGGTGACGGCGATGAGCCAGCGCCGGCCCCTGCGTGCGGCGACGCGATCCGCACCGTGGGCGAGGCGTGCGACGACGGCAACCTCGTCGACGGCGATGGCTGCGACAAGAGTTGCACGCTCACCGGCTGCGGCAACGCGATCCAGACCGCGGGCGAGGCGTGCGACGACGGCAACCTCGCGAGCGGCGACGGCTGCGACAGCAACTGCACGCTCAGCCGCTGCGGCAACGGCGTGCCGGCGTCCGGCGAGGCGTGCGACGACGGCAACCTCGTCGACGGCGATGGCTGCGACAGCGACTGCACGGTCACCCGCTGCGGCAACGGGATCCGCACCGCGGGCGAGGCGTGCGACGACGGCAACTTCGTCGATGGCGACGGCTGCGACGCGAACTGCACCGCGTCGGCGTGCGGCAACGGCGCGCTCGCGCCTGGCGAGGGGTGCGACGACGGCAACCTCGTCGACGGCGATGGCTGCGACAGCGACTGCACGGTCACCCGCTGCGGCAACGCGATCGTCACCGCGGGCGAGGCGTGCGACGACGGCAACCTCGTGAGCGGCGACGGCTGCGACGCGAACTGCA
>Ga0247790_10000087_pt1 | contig 46279 bp, 43 predicted proteins | sample UWRJS171409R4_FD_179913 | JGI IMG/M metagenome (GOLD analysis project Ga0247790, IMG submission 179913) | Soil microbial communities from Arlington Agricultural Research Station in Wisconsin, United States - UWRJ-S171-409R-4 | ecosystem: Environmental > Terrestrial > Soil > Agricultural land...
GTCCCGATGATGCTCGCGCCGGTGACGATCGGGCTCATCGGCAAGCTGATGCTCCAGGGCGAGTTCGGCATGCTCACGTACTACCTGCGCAAGGTCGGGATCATGGGCGAGCAGACGGCGCTGCTCAGCGATCCCAAGCTCGCGGTCGTCGCGGTCGTGGTCATGGACATCTGGCAGTGGACGCCGTTCGTCACGCTCGTCCTCCTCGCCGGCATGCTGTCCTTGCCGCGCGAGCCGTTCGAGGCCGCGATCATGGACGGCGCGAGCCGGCTCCGCATCCTGTGGGACATCACGCTGCCGCTGCTGCGGCCCATCATCGGCCTCGTCCTGCTCCTGCGCAGCATCGACGCGTTCAAGGAGTTCGACAAGGTGTTCATCCTGACCGGCGGCGGGCCCGGCGCGGCGACCGAGCTGCTCAGCATCTACACGTACCGCGTGAACTTCCGCGAGTGGGACCTCGGCTACGGCGCGGTGTGCGCGTTCATGGTCTACCTCGTCGTGCTGATCCTCTGCTCGGTGTTCTACAAGGCCATCACGCACCGAGATCGGGGGCTCGAGCGATGAGCGGCGAGCCGCGGAGCGAGGCCCGCCCGATGCGCAGCGGGAGCCGCGCGTGGCGAGGCGTGGCGATCGGCGCGGTGCTCGTGATCATCGTCGTCGCGCTGACGCCGTACATCTGGATGTTCCTCACGTCGTTCAAGAACCGGCTCGAGGTCCAGGCGGACAAGCCGGTGTGGACGTTCTCGCCGACGTTCGAGCACTACGGCGGCGTGTTCATCGACAAGAAGTACCTGCCGCTCGTGTGGAACAGCGTCTTCATCGCGACCGGCACGACGATCCTGTCGCTCCTGATCGGCGTCCCGGCCGCGTACGTGTTCGCGCGCTCGCGCTTCCGCGGCAAGGAGGACCTGTTCTTCTTCTTTTTGACCACGCGCATGGCGCCCGCGATCTCGGTCGTCGTGCCGATGTACCTCCTGTTCAACAAGCTCGGCCTCCTCGACACGCGGGTCGTCGTCGTGCTCGCGCACTCCACGTTCAACCTGTCGCTCGTCGTGTGGATGATGCGCGGGTTCTTCGCCGACATCCCGCCGCAGATGGACGAGGCCGCCCAGCTCGACGGCCACACGCGCGCCGGGGCGTTCGTGCGCGTGATCCTGCCGCTCGCGGCGCCCGGCATCGCGGCCACGGCCGTCCTGTGCTTCATCATGTCCTGGAACGAGTTCCTCTACGCGTTCATCCTGGCGTCGTTCGAGTCGCGCACGCTGACCGTGGGCATCCCCGGCCTCGTCACGCCGCACGGCACGCTGTGGGGGCAGGTCGCGGCCGTCGCGGTGGTCGCGACGCTCCCCATCATCCTGTTCACGATCGTGGTCCAGCGGCACCTGGTGCGCGGGCTCACGTTCGGCGCCGTCAAAGGATAGCCAAAGGGTAAGCGATGGCGATCGAGCTGCGCGGCATTCGCAAGGTCTTCGACGGCGGCACCGTCGCTCTGGACAGCCTCGATCTCCGCTTCGAGCGGGGCGAGTTCCTCGTGCTCCTGGGGCCCTCCGGCTGCGGCAAGTCGACCGCGTGCCGCATCCTCGCCGGGCTCGAGGAGCCCTCGTCCGGCGCGATCCTGATGGACGGCACCGACATCACGCAGCGGCCGCCGCGCGAGCGCGACATGAGCATGGTGTTCCAGAACTACGCGCTCTACCCGCACAAGACGGTGTACGAGAACATCGCGTACCCGCTGAAGGTGCGGAGGCGCGCCAAGGGCGACATCAACCGCGAGGTCCGCGAGGTCGCCGAGATGCTCTCGCTCACGCGGCTGCTCGATCGCCGGCCCGCGCACCTCTCCGGTGGCGAGGCGCAGCGCGTGGCGGTGGCGCGGGCGCTCGTCTGGAAGCCAGCCATCTGCCTGATGGACGAGCCGCTCAGCAACCTCGACGCGCTCCTGCGGATCCAGACGCGCGGCCAGCTCAAGCGCATCCACCGCGATCTGAAGACGACGTTCGTGTTCGTCACGCACGATCAGGAGGAGGCGATGAGCCTCGGCACGACGATCGTCGTGCTCGAGCGCGGCCGGCTGATCCAGCTCGGGCCGCCCGGCGACATCTATCACCGGCCCAAGAGCCGGTTCGTGGCCGAGTTCATCGGCCGCCCCGCGATGAACACCGTCGCGGGGCGGATCGAGGGCGGCGTGTTCCGCGCCGGCGAGCTGACCGTGCCGCTCGGCGAGGGGCACGGGCGCGCCGACGGCCCCGTCGTGCTCGGCATCCGGCCCGAGGACATCGGCGTCGCGGACGGCGCAGACGGCGCTGGCAGCGGCGATGCCGCCGTGGTCGAGATGACGCTGGACGTGATCGAGGCGATCGAGCCCGACACGCTGCTCGTGCTCGTGTGCGGCGGCGGCGTGTCGCTCACCGCGCGCGTCTTGCGGCGCAGCCCCAGCCTCAAGCCCGGCGACAAGGTCGCCGTGTCCTTGCCGCGCGCGTCGCTGCGCTTCTTCGATCCCGAGACTGGAAAGCTCCTGTGATCCACGTGATCCCGCTCGGCATCACCCTGGCGCTGTGGCTCGCCCTGGCCCGGGTCAACCGGACCTTGGGCTGGTTTCGCACCGGCGAGCTCGTGTTCTGGGACGCGATCCTGTTGATCGCGACATTCCTCGTCTGGCTGCGCTGGTTCTAGCTCGTGCTAGTCCGTGCTAGTCCGTGCTGGTGACGAGCTCCGCGCGCCGGCGGAGCCGCCACATGTAGTGGTACGGGTTCTCCGGAATGAAGCCGCGGCCCAGGACGTCGAGGTGCTTCGCGAGCACCTTCGTGATCTTGCGCGCCGTGTACGGGTACCCGAGCTCCCAGTGGTGCTCCGGGCACGGCTTGTGGCGCCACGGCAGCATGAGCTTGTGCCCGAGCGTCAGGTGGTGATCGCCCCACCAGAACGCGAAGCGGACGCGCAGCCCGCGGTAGGGCAGGGAGATGAACACGTGCGGGTTCGCGCGGCGCGCGATGTTGGCCAGGCACGTCTCGAATTCGGCGAGCGGTAGGTGCTCGAGCACCTGGAACGCGCACACCGCGTCGAACACGAGGCCGGCCGGCAGCGTCTCGTCGAGCCGCGTGATGTCGGCGACGAAGTCGACGCCCCGGCTCGCGTCGATGTCGAGCGTCTTGACGTCGATCCCGGCGGAGCGGAGGTAGCTGCGGAACACGCCCGAGCCGGGGCCGATCTCGAGCACCGTCTTCGGGCGCACCGCGAGCACGACGCGGATCTGGTGCCAGTACGACATCCACCGCTCGCGGTCGTCGTACCGCTCGAAGTCGTAGTGCTCGGGGGCGACCTGGACCGCGCGCTCGCTCGCAGGCTCACCGGCGGTCACCGGGCTCACTGGACTCACCGGGCTCACCGGGCTCACGGGACGCTGACGCGCGACGCGCGCGCCGCGATCGGCTCGACGGCCGCGCTGTGGACCGGCGGCGCGAGCGCGCCGGCGGCCGCGGCCGGGACCGGCGAGAGCTTCGGGTGGTGCGGGAGCTCGCCGTGGCGGAGGCGCTGGTACCACGCCGCCGCCAGCCAGCTGCTCCACAGAAACGGCAGCGCCACGTACAGCCCGCCGATCGCCAGCGCGCGCTGGCCGAACGTCGAGTGCTTGCGGCTGAACGTCAGGATCCAGTCCGTGGCCCGCTGCGCCGTGAGCAGGAAGTACAGCGGGTAGAGCAGCGCGAACCGCATCGGGAAGTAGTGCGCCACGACGTTGTGGAGGAACGTGAACACGCGCTGCGCGTAGACGTGCGCGGGCATCGCTCGCTTGTCCATCCCGCCCGGCTCGTCGAGCCGCCGGATCATCAGCACCTCGGGATCGAACAGGAGGTACTCGTCCGGTCGCTTGCCCGCGTTGATGCGGTACGCGATCGACGGCTCGTCCTCGATCGGCGTGCACTCGTCCCACAGCCCGAACCGCTCGACGGTGCTGCGCCGGACGGCGGCGTTGCTGCCGTGCAGGCTCTGGACGAGCGTGCGCCGATCCGCGCACACCCACACGCGCTGCCACTTGAGGAGGCCGAACGAGAGGACGCGGCGGCGCGCCTTCTGGAGCTTCCGCTCCGGCACGTCGTCCGGATCGGTGCCGTCGAGGAACGACCGGCCCGTCGCGCCGAGGCAGCGCGGGTCGGCGAAGTTGGCCTCGTGCCGGCGCAGCCAGTCGCGGCCCGCCGGCAGATCGTCGTCGTCGATGAACACGAGCACCTCGCCGCGCGCGGCGCGCACGCCGGCGTTGCGCGCGCGCGGCCCGCCCAGCGGCTCGTGCCGGAGGATGCGGACGCGGCGATCGCTCGCGAGCTGCTCGACGCGCGCGACGTCGGCCGGCGGGCGGATCGTGCTCTGCTCCACGACCACGATCTCGAACGAGTCGTGGTCCTGCGCCAGGAGCGCCGTGAGCAGCTCGGGGAGGATCGAGAGTCGGTTGTACGACCGCACCACGACGGAGACGCGCGGCGCGGTGGCTTCGCCCCGGATCATGTAGCGTCAGTATCACAGCCCCAGAGCCGCCGCATCTGTCTGGATCTCCACGCCATGTTGAAGATTCGACACCCGCGTCGGGGCAGCGAGGCGCGATCACCGCCGGTGGTCGATCCGGAAGGTGAGCCAGCGCGCGATGTAGCCGAGATCGCGCGGGGTCAGGACGCCGAGCGCGCGCGCCACCGGGATGTAGATCAGCCCGAACGCGATCACGCCGAGCGCGAGCCGCGGCGCGGCGGCGAGCGGGAGCTCGCGCTTTGCCAGCCACACGAGCGCGCCCACCGCGCCCGCCGTGGCCAGCCCGCGCGCGAGCGTGCGCCACGGCAGCGCCCCGCGTAGGCCCACCGACATCGCGCCGCCGATCCGCGACCACGTCCAGAGCGCTGGCGGCACGTGCGCGAGCAGCGTCGCGAGCGCCGCACCCGGGTACCCGAGCAGGTACGTCAGCGGCAGCGTGAGCACCGCGTTGGTCGCCACCAGCAGCACGGCCGCCACCAGGATCGCCCGCGTCTGAGCGGTCGCTTGCAACATCGCGCCGTAGCTCGCCACGCGGTGGAGCAGCACGGCCGTGAACAGCTGGAACGGCAGCGCGGCGCGCGCGTAGGACGCGCCGAACAAGAGCTCGATGAGCTCGGGGGCGATCACGAGCACGAGGACGGTGAGCGGGAACACCGCGAGCGCCGTCTTGGCGGCGTTCTCGTACCACAACGCGCGCAGCTCGTCCGTGCGGCGCTGGGCGTATAGCTCGACGTAGCGGACCTGCATGACGGCGCCGATCGCGTACGGGATCATGCTGATCAGCGGCAGCTCCCACGACGCGGCTGTGTAGATCGCGAACACCTCGGTGCTGAGCAGCAGATAGACGACGTACTTGTCGATCTGCGGGTTGAGCTTGCCGCACAGCGTGGCGAGTCCGGCGGGGAACGAGAACGCGAGCATCTCACGCAGCTCGCGACGAACCAGCCACGGGCGCGCATCCGCGAGTGGGAACACGCGGCGGAGCAGCCACAGGTGCACGAGCAGCCGCACGCTGGTCGCGGCGGCGAGCAGGATCGGCGTCCACGCGACCGCGATGCCGAGCAGCGCAGGCAGGATGATGGCGAGCGCGCTCAGCGCCGCGTACAGCGTCTGCAGCTGCGAGGCCGCGCGCGCGTGGCCCACCGCGAGCAGCTGGTTGATCGCGGGCTGGGTCGGCAGCGCGAACGTCAGGGCGAGCGCCACCCAGGGCAGCGCCGGCACGAGGTCGACCTCGGGCTTGGACAGCGACCAGCCGGCCACCATCGCGACGGCGATCACGGGCAGCGCGACGACGAGCAGCAGGAACGACGCCTGGCGCACCACCACGGGGGCGCGGGCGGGCTCGCGCCCGACGAAGAAGAACACCGCTTCCGCGAGCCCGAGCGAGCCGAGCGCGTACGAGGTGTCGAACATCAGCAGGATCGTCGCGACGTACGCGAACGCCGTCTTGGCGTAGACGTGCGTGGCGAGCGCGATGGTCGCGAGCCCGAGCAGCGACGCGGCCAGCCGGCTGTACAGATACAGCCCGGCGGCCGCCGAGCGCCGCTCGTGATCGGCGTGTTCATCCCGGTCGCGGGCTGGATCACCGTCGGCTGCCATCTTCCAGCCAGGTCTCAGCGCTCCTTGCGGAGCACCACGCTCTGAATCATGACCGGGTAGCTGCGCCCGATCAGATAGTCGTGGCGGTGCGCCAGCACCTGCGCGGGATCGAACTCCGGATAGCCGCAGAGCTCGCGCGGCTCGAACGCGATCGGCGTGAGCTTGCTCTCCTCGATGAGCCACTTCATCGAGATGTTGGTTCCCCACTCGTTCTGCGTGGCGTCGGCGAAGGGCGCGATATCGAGGAACAGGTCGACGGTCAGGACCAGGAGCCCGCCGGGCCGGAGCAGGCGGCCCGCGTGGGTGAGGATGTTCTTGATGTCCGGCTCCGGGACATGCTCGATCGTGGAGATGCTGACCACGCGGTCGAAGCTCGCGTCGGGCAGGTCGGTCTGATCGAGGAAGCAGTTGCGCAGCTCGACGCGAGTCCCGAAGCGGCGATTGAGCACGGTCAGGAACGCAGGTGTCACGGGCCAGCCGCGGCCGCGCGCCTGCTCACCGGGGTCGACGTTGACCACCTCGCAACCGACGCGGTCGAGCACGAACTGGAACCCGGAGTTGCTGCCGCCGATCTCGAGGACGCGCATCCCTGGCTCCAGCGCGAGCGCGTGAAACGCCCAGGGATATTCGTGGACGCGGGTCTGGCTGTTCGCCTGGAAGGCGAACGGTCCGGCCAGGTTCGCAGCCACCGGGAGATGGCGGAGCCGACGCGGGATCACGGCCGTCCAGCGACGGCCAAATGGTGCGCCCCACCTCTGGTTCCAGCGAGCGTAGGCATCGGGGAGGGTCGCGCGGAGCAGCACGCCATAGTGTTAACACGCGGCCTCCTGGAACACGGCGGCGGCGCGGCGCGCAGCGAGCGACCAGGACAGGTGGACGCGGGTCCAGCTGCGGATGGCATCCCGATCGATCGGGCCGGCGGCACGCCGCCGCTCGATCGCGTCGGCGATGGCGTCGGGATCGGACGCGGCGGCGGTAAACACACGGGGCTCGGGGCCGAGCGACGCCAGGTGTGGCCCGCTCGCGCCGATCACCGGACAGCCCATCGACAGCGCCATCACCGCGGCGCCGGACGTGAACGAGGCGCGGTGGGACATCAGGAAGGCATCGGCGGCCCCGTGGTAACCAGCGATCTCGTGCGACGGGATCCGCTCGAGGCGCAGCATGATGCGCCGCTCGCCGCGCGCCTCGGCGAGCTCGCCGTCGACATCGCCTTCCGGCCGGCCGGCGATGATCAGCCGATCGTCGTCGCGAGCGACGCGCCGGAACGCCGTGATCGCCGTGCCGATGCCCTTGTACGGGCGCAGGTAGCCGAGCAGGAGGAGCACCAGTCCGTCCGCCGGTAGGCGCAGCGCGCGGCGCGTAGCGCTCGCGTCGCCGGGAGTCCCGTAGATGTCGCCGTAGTGGCCGTGCGGCACCACCGTGGTGGGGCCGCGCCAGCCCAGCTCTTCGGCGAGCATCGGGATCGCGCCGGCGAAGTGCACCAGCACGTGATCGAGGCGCTCGACCATGGCGAGCCGCGCGATACGGCCGAGGTCGGGGTGTGGGTCGTCGTGCGGCCACAGGTTGTGGGCGGTCCAGCACATCCGTACGCCGCGGGTGCGCAGGTCGTCGATCCGACGCGTCCAGCGCTCGATGCGGCGCTTGTACCGATCACGGTCGCGCGACATGAGCAGCGCGCCTGGCCAGTGGAAGTGGATCCAGTCGCCGCCGCGCAGTCGCCAGACCCCCAGCCGCGTCCATCGGGCTCGGACGATGGAGACGCCGTGGGATTCAAGCTCGTTGCAGAATCGCGGCAGGTACGGATTGCCGGTCCAGTAGGGCCAGGGCAGCACTTTCACTGTCGGCACGGAGTGCAACGTACAACTGTCCTGCTCGTGGGGACAAGGCTGCGTTCGGGCAGCTGGGCGCGCGTGGAATGATCGATCCAGCCAGCGCTCGAGGTCGTCCGGGTTCCGGACATCCGGCCGCCGCGCCAGGCTCCGTCCGCGCGGCGGGCGACAGGCCGCGCCGCGGTGGGCTGCGAGCTGCTCGCGCGGCTCCCGGTGTCGCTGGCGCCTGGTGTCGACACCCACTCGTTGTGCCGATCGCGAGACTGCGGGTGCCCCGCCGTGTTATGCGTCGTTCACGACGGGCGTGACTCGCTCATCCGATCGCACCGTGTTCGTGGACGTCGGCGCGGCCGGGGTCCACGCGATGTCGTGCGGCGGTCTGCCCGTGCTCGAGCGCGTGCTGCGCGTCGCCGCCACGGCGGGCGCGACGCGCGCGCTCGTGCCGGCTGTGCCGATCGCGCTGCGCCCGGATCTGCCGATCGCCGTGGAGTGGATCGCGCCGGCCGAGCCGGCGCCCGAGGGCGTCCGCGTGATCCCCGGCGACGTCGTCTCGGGCGTGACGATCCGGGACGCCGCCTCGCTGCGGGAGGCCGAGCACGCGCTCGTCGCCGGCCTCGGCAAGAGCTTCGAGGGGCCGTTCGACAAGTACTTCAACTCGATCTTCTCGCGGCCGATCACGACCGCGCTGATGCGCACGAAGATCCGCCCGAACCACATCACGATCGTGGCCACCTTGATCGGCCTCGGCGGCGCGGCGCTCCTCCTCGGCCGGACCTGGACGGCGTACGCGCTCGACGGCACGCTGCTCGAGATCCAGTGCATCCTCGACTCGTGCGACGGCGAGATCGCGCGGCTCAAGTACCAGGGGTCGCGGCTCGGGCAGTGGCTCGACACGCTCACCGACGGCATCCTCGACAACGCGTTCGTGGCGTGCGCCGCGCTCGCCGCCGGCGGGGCGTGGCAGACGGTCGGCCTCGCCATGGTCGCGGCCCGCATGTACGTCGAGATCTACGTCTACGTCGACGTCTACCGGCGCACGCGGACGCCGGACCAGGCGCAGTTCCGCCTGTGGTACGAGGACGAGCGGGCGAGCGCCGACGAGATCTACGACTACCGGACGTTCAACAGCTGGTTCCGCTCGCTCGGCCGGCGCGACGTGTTCGTCGCCGCCTACTGGCTGTTCTGCCTCGCGAACCTGCCCGAGGGCGTCGTCCTCTACGCGAGCGTCATGAACTTCATCTCAGCCGTCGGGATTAGCCTGCACGTGGTGATGAAGCGCGTGCGGCGCGTCCGCCGGAGTTGACTTTGCCGGCGCGCCCCCGAGGTGCGCGCTGCCCGGGCCCGCCGCCTCGTCGGGCCGGCCGAACGGCACGCGCGCCATCGCGAGCGCGTGCACCGGCAGGAGCGCGAGGAACGCGCTCGCACCGGCGAGCCGGCGCAAGGTCGTCGAGTACTTCCGCGAGTCGTTCCACATCCAGTCGAGCACGAACACCGCGCCCGCGAGCACGTAGAGCGGGTAGAGCGCGCGCACGCGGACCGGCCGGTAGCGGGCCATGATCCGGTGCACGAACGTCATGAACTTCGTGTAGAAGCCCGCCGCCGTGAGCTGGCGCTTGCCGAGCCCGCCGCCGAGATCGAGGCCGCGGCGCAGGAGCGGCTCGGGGACGAACGCGAAGTGCTCCTCGGCGCGCTTGCCGGCGGCGACGCGCAGCGAGAACGACAGCTCGTCCTCGATCGGCGTGTCGGGGTCCCAGCCGCCGAACCGCTCGTACGCCGCGCGGCGGATCGCGCCGCCCGTGCCGTGCACGTAGTCCACCGGGCGGACCGGCTCGTCGTGCCGGTTGAACGTCGACGGCGTCTTGAGGAGCCACGAGTACCGCATGCAGCGCCGGCGCGCGAACCAGCGGTACGCCGGCGACGGCTGGTCGTTCTCGCGCCACAGGTGGCGGCAGGTCACGCCGAGGCAGGCGGGATCGGAAAACGGCGCCTCCATCTGGGTGATCCAGGTGTCGCCGACCGGCAGATCATCGTCGTCGAGGAGGACGATCACGTCGCCGCGGGCCGCGGCGACGCCGACGTTCCGGGCCCGCGCGCCGCCGAGCGGCGGGCCGTAGAGGACGCGCAGGCGCGCGTCGCGCGCGAGCTCGGCCAGCCGCGCCACCGCCGCGGCCGGCCGCTCGGTGGACTGCTCGACGACGACGATCTCGAACGCGTCGTGGCGCTGCTCGAGGAGGCGCGCGAGCAGCTCCGCGAGCTGCGGGAGCCGGTTGTACGAGCGGATCACGACGGACACGCGCGGCGACATCTCGGCGACCATATAGCAGCGCGCGTGCCGCCCGATCCTGACGAATCCGGCAGACAGCGACGTGGTGAAAACCTGACATTCGCGATTGCCGCGGCGTTCCGCTCTCTGCAGCTGGACGGCGCGACTCGCCTGCTGCACTCTCGGGCGGCTCCAATGAAGTGCGTGATCCTTGCGGCGGGCTCTGCGACGCGGCTCCGCCCCCACACCGATGATCTCCCGAAGACGCTCCTGCCCGTCGCTGGCGTCCCGATCCTGCGCCGGACCATCACGAGCTTCCTGCGACTCGGCGTCACGCAGTTCGTGATCGGCACTGGCTACCTCGAGGACAAGGTGCGGGCGGCGGTCGCGGCGTGGTTCCCCGAGCTCGACGTCGCGTTCGTCAGCAATCCCGACTACGCGGCGACGAACAACGCGTATTCGCTCCTCCTCACGCGCGAGCACGTCGAGGGCTCGGCGTTCGCGCTGATCGACGGCGACGTCGTCTTCGACGCCGGCGTGATCAAGCAGCTCATGCACGGCGTCGACTGCCTCGCGGTCCGCTCGGCGGGTGGGATCGGCCTCGAGGAGGTCAAGGTGACGATCGACGGCGGCGGGCACGTCCGCGAGATCGGCAAGCACGTCACCGTCGCCGCCGCGGCGGGCGAGTCGGTCGGCATCGAGCTGTTCTCGCAGTCGACGTCGCGCCGGCTGTTCGCGGCGCTCGACGAGCGCGTCCGCGAGCGCGGGCTCGTGAACGAGTACTACGAGGCGGCGTTCCAGCAGATCATCGACGCCGGCGTGGCGCTGCGCGGCGTGGACATCGGCGCGCGGTACGCCGCCGAGATCGACACGTACGACGATCTGCTCGAGGCGAACCTGTACCTGTCGACGCAGCCCATGTTCGACGTCCGCGACCCGCTCCGCATCGCCGTCTAGCGGCGGGCGATCAAGGAGACACGAGGCGTGGAGTCGCGCCGCGCCGGGTGAGCTCGCGCAGCTGGCGCCGCAGCCGCAGGTGCTCCGGCACGATGGTGACCACGCTGAGGACGCCGCCGCCCAGCATGACGAGGTAGAGCGCGAAGTAGCCGTCGACGAGCGTCGCCGCGAGCGCGGCGAGGTTGACGAAGTCGCGCCGCACGAGGAGCAGGAGCACGCCGCCGACCTGCTGCAGCCACGCCGGCGCGGCCGGAGCGCGGCGGCGCGGCCGGAGCGCGGCGGTCGCGGCGCTCGCGGCGCCGATGCCGTCGCCGTCGATGATCTCCAGGTCGCCGACGTAGTGCTGGCTGTTGCCCGTCTTCGAGACGACGATCAGGAAGTAGTAGATCCCGTAGACGCAGACCAGGTAGCAGGCGAGGCCGACGGCGATCGACGGCACGATCCACGGCAGGTCCGGCCGGTGGAGGTGCGTGTGCCAGCCGAGCGCGACGAAGTAGACGGTGGTCGTCAGCTCGTCGACGATCGTGTCGAGCCACGCGCCGAACTTGCTGCTCGAGAGGCGCAGCCGCGCGATCTCGCCGTCGCAGCCGTCGATGAAGCCGGCGACGAGGACGAGCGCCGCGCCGAGGATCAGGCTCGCTTGCCCCGCCTGGGCCGTGAACCAGCAGCCGAGCAGCCCCAGCAGCCCGACGACGTAGGACACCTGGTTCGGCGTGACCTTCGTGCCGACGAGGAGCCGCGTGAGCGGGCGCGAGATCGGCCGGTAGACGTACTTGCTGATCGGGCTGTCCTCGGCCTTGACCAGGATCCGGAGGAGCATCCGCGCGGCGCCCTCGCGCTCGGCCGGCGTGGTGGCCGGGTGGCGCGCGATCTCGCCGTGCGGGAGCTTCGCGGCGCCGGGCCACTGCTCGGCGAGCGCCGCGTCGGTCGCGCCGTCCGCCAGCGCGACGAGCGTCTTGCGCGCGGCGACCGGGCCGAGCCACAGCGCGCCGGCGTAGGCGCCGTCCGGTCCGACGGCGACCCGGACCGGGGCGTCCGGGGCGTCCGGGCCGCCCGCCGCGAGCAGCGGCTCGACGAGCGGCGGGTGGACCACCTGATCGCCGGCCCGGAGGATCAGGAGCGCCGACTCGTCGCCCTCGGCGTACCACGCCGGGAGCTCGGCGCGCTCCTCCGCGCGCTCGATGACCCGCACCCGCCGGGCCCCGGCGCGCGCCGCGACGCGGCGGCCGCGCTCGGCGAGCGTGAGCCCCAGGACCTTGGCCCCCGCGTGCGGCGAGTCGGCGAGGACGACCGCGTCGAACATCAGCTCGTCCGCCGGAGCAGGGCCTCGGCGCGCCGGAGATCGTCGGCGTTGTCGATCTCGAGGACCGTGCAGTCGTGGACGTCGACGATGTCGAACGGCACGCGACCGGTCGCCGACAGCCGGTGGAACGCGTGCTCGTAGTACTCGTGCACGAGGCCCTCGCCCGGGAAGCGCGCCAGCTCCTCGAACACCGCGCGCGCGGCCGGCGCCGTCAGCTTCGTGACGCCGATGTACTCGCCGGCGCAGCGCGCCGGATCGAGCGGCTTGGCGATCGCGACCACGCGCTCGCCCGCGAGCTCGACCTTCATCGTCTCCTCGTCGAGGTCCTCCCGGCGGTCGACCGCGAGCACGGCCGCGCCCGGCGCCGCCAGGACGCGCGGCAGGACCGCGGCGTCGAGCACGACGTCGCCGTCGAGCTGGAGGAAGTCCGCCCCGGCCAGCGCCGGCTCCGCGACGAGCAGTGAGTAGAAGTTGTTCCACTCCGCGTAGCGATCGTTCTCGATCACCGCGCAGTCGTACCCGCCCGCCGCGAGCGCCTCGCGCAGGCGATCGATCCGATAGCCGCCCACGATCACGACGTCGCGGCTGGCGATCCCGGCGCGCGTCAAGAGGTCGAGCTGCCGAAACAAGAAGGATCGACCGAGCACCTCGACCAGCACCTTCGGTCGATCGTTCGTGAGCGGCGCGAGGCGAGAGCCGACGCCGGCGGCGAGGATCACGGCCTTCATGGCGGCATCGTCCTTCGCAAGATCCGTGCGCACGATAGTCGAGCTGCAGCTCGAGTCAACGCCGGTGCTGTCTCGATACGATCCTGTCAAACCATCGCCACAAAGCGGTGAAGGTTTGACGCCTTCGATCCCAACTCGTTGAGACCTCGTGCGGTTCGCATATTGCACCAGGGCCACCGTACATGCCCTCGCACGCGGTCGTGCTCGCCACCCGCCTGGCCTTGGAGTCGGGGAACACGCTCTTGCAGAGCGCCGTGGACCGGATCCGGCGGTCGCTGGAGGGGCTGGCCACGCTCGGGATCCGCGAGATCGCCGTCGTCGACGGCCGCAACGCCGAGGCACTCCAGGAGCGGCTCGAGCTGCACACGTTGCCGCAGCTCAATGTCCGCGTCCTGCCGAACCTGTCGTGGAAGAACCTCTCCGGCTCGGCGCTGCTCGTCGCGCGCCGCTGGATCGAGGAGGGCGATCGCTGCCTCGTCGTGCGCGGCGACCGCCCGCTCGATGTCGCGTCCCTGCGCCTGCTCGTACAGCTCGGCCGCGAGCACGCCGCCGACTACGACGCCGCGATCGTCGTCGCGAGCGCGCCCGAGGCCGATCCCGCCGCGTTCCGCGTCCGGCTCGCGCGCAAGCCCGACAGCGATCTGCACACCGTCTGCGAGCTCGGCGAGGATCTCGCCGACGCCGACGGCGTGTTCACCGGCCACGCGCTCGTGAACCGCACGATCCTCGACGCGCTCGCTCAGCTGCCGAACCCAAACCTCGAGCACGGCCTGCTCGATCTCGTGCAGCGCCGGCGCGTGACCGCGCTCCACAGCTCGTGGCTGTGGGGCGCCCGGCCCCTGATCGCCGTCGAGGATCAGGTCACGGCGCTGCTCGAGGCGAAGCGGCACGCGCGCTACGTGCTCCTGAATCCCGGCCCCGTGAACACGACCGCGACCGTCAAGAGCGCGCTCGTGCACCACGACGTCTGCCACCGCGACTCGACGTTCTCCGAGCTGATGGTCTCGCTGACCGGCAAGCTGCGGCGGATCTACCGTGGCACGCCGCACCACACGGTGTTCCCCATCACCGGCAGCGGCACCGCCGCGATGGAGGCCGCGCTCGTGTCGAGCGTGCCGCCCGACAAGCAGATCCTCATCATCGACAACGGCGCGTTCGGCGAGCGGCTCGCCGAGGTGGCGCGCGTCCACGAGATGAACGTCCTGCACCTGCGCTACGCGTGGGGCGAGACCGTGGCGGTCGCCGACGTGGCGCGCGCGCTCGAGGCGCACCCCGACGTCGCCGTGGTCGCGATGATCCACCACGAGACGTCGGTCGGGCTCGTGAACCCCGTGGGCGAGGTCGGCGCCCTGTGCCGCCGCCACGACGCCTTGCTCGTCGTCGACGCGGTCAGCTCGCTCGGCGCCGAGGACCTCGACGTCGTCCGCGACAACATCGACATCTGCTACGGCAGCGCGAACAAGTGCCTGCACGCCGTCAGCGGCGCGTCGTTCATGTGCGTCTCGCCGCGCGTGTGGCCGCGGATCGAGGCGCTCGCGCCGCGCGCGTACTACCTCGACATCCGGCGCTACCGCCGCTCCATGGACGAGCGGGCGCAGACCCCGTTCACGCCGGCCGTCTCCGTCTACTTCGCGCTCGACGCCGCCTGCTCGGAGTTCCTCGCCGACGGCCACGCCGCGCGCTTCGAGATGTACCGGTCGCGCAACCGCAAGCTGCGCGAGGGGCTCGCCGCGCTCGGCATGCCGTCGTTCACGAGCACCGGCTGCGAGTCGAGCTCGATCGTGACCTGCCGGCTGCCCGATGGCATCGCGTACGACGCGCTCTACGACGCCGTCAAGGATCGCGGCATCATCGTCTACGGCTGCAAGGGCGTCCTCGCCGAGCGCTACCTCCAGGTCGCGAACATGGGCCACCTGGGCGAGGACGCGATCGAGCAGTTCCTGGGCGTGCTCGCCGAGGAGATCGCGCGGCTGCGCGCGCCCCGCGTCCCCGCGTCCGTCGCGCAGTCCGCCGCGCAGTCGCGCCTGCCGCGCCCGATCACCTCCACGCATACCTCCGCGCATGCCTCCGCGCATGCCTCCACGCATGTCTCCACGCAGCGCATCGGTTAGCGGGCGTGAAGCGACAACAGGCGGCAGAATCATGCCGCAGCCTTTACCCTTGGAGAGTCGCGTGACAGCCGCTCCAAAAATGCCGAAGCACCTCTCGTCGATCGCCCCCGAGCTGCGCGTCGTCCTGTTCGATCTCGACGGCGAGCTGGCGGACCTCCTGCGCGAGCGGATCGCAGCCTGATGTCGGCCGGGCAGGCGATCATCATGGCGGCCGGCCTCGGCAGCCGGCTCAAGAACCTGACGAAGTCGACGCCGAAGGCGCTGATCGAGGTGGGCGGCCGGCCGCTGATCGACTACGCGCTCCTGTTCGCGCGCCGGGCCGGCGCCCAGCGCCGTGTCGTCGTCGGCGGATTTGGCCATAAAGGCGTCGCGGCGCGCGTGGCGGCGCAGGCGCCAGACGCCGTGGTCGTCGAGAACCGCGAGTTCCGCAAGGGCAACCTGATCTCGATGCGCACAGGCTACGCCGCGCTCGCGCCGGGCGGCTTTTTGCTCATGAACGCCGACCACGTCTACCCGCCGTCGATCGCCACCGTGGTCGCGCGCGTGTGCGCCGCCGCCCGCGAGGTGACGGCGTTCTGCGACTTCGATCGCCACCTCGGCCCCAAGGACATGAAGGTCAAGCTCAACTCGATCCGTCGGGTCGTCGAGATGTCGGAGACCCTGCCGGAGTGGAACTGCGGCTACGTCGGCATGACGTACGTGCCGGCCGCGCGCCGGGCCGACTACGAGGCCGCGGCCGCCCGCGTCCTCAAGGAGCGCGGCGCCGCCGTCCACGTCGAGTCGATCCTGGTCGCGCTCGCGGCGGCCGACGCGCCGCCGGAGATCACCGACGTCAGCGGCCGCGGCTGGCTCGAGATCGACGAGCCGCACGAGCGCGCGCACGCCGACACCGTCCTGGCGAGCGAGCGCTGGTGGACCTAGCGTGGCGTACGCCGCGGAGCTCGCGGTCGCCGAGCGCGCCGCGCGCGAGGCGGGGGAGCTCGTCGCCGCGTACTACGCGCGCGGGCCGATCCCCGCCCTGATCAAGGCCGATCAGTCGCCGGTCACCGAGGCCGATCGGGAGGCGGGCGCGCGGATCACCGCCCTCTTGCGCGCGGCGTTCCCCGAGGACTGGGTCCTCTCCGAGGAGGAGCCCGACGACCCGGCGCGCCTCGCGCACCGGCGCGTGTGGATCGTCGACCCGCTCGACGGGACGCGGGACTTCGTCGCGCGCACCGGCCAGTTCTCGGTGCACGTCGCGCTCGCCGTCGACGGCGCCGCGGTGGTCGGCGCGGTCTACCAGCCGGTCGCGCAGGCGATGTACGCGGCCGCGACCGGCGCCGGCGCGTGGCGGACGCGCGGCGGCGAGCGCGCCCGGCTGCGCGTGTCGGCGGAGGCGGCGCCCGCCGCGCTGCGCCTCGGCACGACCCGGCTGAACGCGACGAGCCGGCTCGGCCGGTTCCTCGACGAGACCGGGCTCCGCGCGCGCGCCGTCGCGATGGGCGCGTCCGTCAAGCACATGGCGATGGCCGAGGGCGCGCTCGACGCGTGTGTCAACCTGTCGCCCGGCGAGCAGGAGTGGGACACGTGCGCGCCGGAGGTCGTCATCCGCGAGGCGGGTGGGGCGTTCACCGACGGCGACGGCCGCCCGTTCCGCTACAACCAGCCCGATCTCGGCCACCACCGCGGCAGCGTCGCGAGCAACGGCGCGTGCCACGGCGCGTTGCTCGAGCTGCTGCGGCCGCACCTCGCCACCGATACCCGATGAGCACCCGATGAGCACCCGATGAGCCGGCCGATCATCATCATCGACGGGATCGACGGCAGCGGTAAATCCACGTTCGCGCGCGGGCTCGCCGCCGCGCTCGCGACGCAGGGGGTCCGCACCGTGCCGATCTCCGTCGACGACTTCCGCCGCCCGGTCGACTGGGCTGCTGTCGCGTCGGAGCCCGACGCCTACTACGACGGCTACTACGACCTCGTGCGCGCCGGCGAGGTCCTCGAGGCGTTCCGGTCCGGTGCGCCCGCGGCGGACCTGCCGCGGTTCGATCCGGTGGCGGAGCGGATCGCCGGCTCGCGCCGGGTCGCGTTCGAGGGCGCCGACGCGGTGATCCTCGAGGGCGTGTTCCCGCTCCGCGTGCCCGGCGCCGCCGGGGCGCTGGCGATCTACCTCGACACCAGCGCGGCGCTCGCGCGGCGCCGGATCGTCGAGCGCGATCTGCGGAAGGGCCGCACGTGCGAGGAGATCGAGCGCCGGATCGATCGCCGCTACGCCCCCGGCCAGCGGCGCTACCACGCGGCGATCGATCCGCGCGGCCGCGCTGACGTGATCGTCGACAACGAGGATCCGGCGGCGCCGCGCTGCCTGCGGCGCGAGCTGTCGCGCGTGCCGGCGGAGCTGCGGCCGCGGCTCGACCGCGCGCTACCACCTGGGTAGCGCCCTATATGGCGCCCTATCGCGTCCTATCGCGTCCTATCGCGCCCCGTCGGGACGTACCGCTCTCTGCCGTCGGCACTGCCTTGACGGGCCTGCCCCCGGGAGATAACTGAGGCCATGCGTCTGGCTCCCGGCGAAGGGTGGATCCTCGCAGGCACGCTCGACGGCCGGCCGGCCCTGCCGGGGCTCCTCGAGGACCTCGGCGGGATCACGCACGCGCTGCGGCTGGCGGGCGAGCTCGCGTTCGCGGGCGTCTCGCGCATCACCATCCTCTGGTGCGGCGGCGGCGCGCCGCCGGATCTCGACGCGATCGCGAGAGATCCGCGGATCGCGTCGCGCGCGAAGCTCACCGTCGCGACCGAGCCGCCCGCCGGTGACGACGCCGACGCGATCGTCGTCGTGCGCGCGGATCGCGTGTTCCACCGCGACATGCCGAAGCACGTGATCGCCGCGTGGCGCCGCTCGGATGCCCCGTTCGCCAGGATCGCGGGCGACGAGCACGACGCCGTCTTCGTCGCCGGCCGACCCGCCGCACGCCGGCTCGCCGCGCGGGCGGCCGATCCCGGCGGGATCGCCGGGGAGCTCGCCGGCGCGCACACCGCGGCGGCCGAGGTCCCGTACCTCGGCTTCACCACGGTCGTGCACGACGCGCGCGGGCGCCGGCGCGCCGAGCGCCAGCTCGTGTGGTCACTCCGCAAGTCGGCCGATGGCATCGCGGCGAAGCTGCTCAACCGCCACATCTCGCTGCCGATCACGTACCTCCTGTGCCGCACCCCGGTGCACCCCAACCACGTCACGGTCGTCGCGTTCCTGTGCGCGCTCGCTGGCGCGTTCAGCCTCGCGCAGGGCGGCTACCTCGCGGGCGTGATCGGCATGTTGTTCGTCGAGCTCGGCTCGATCGTCGACGGCATCGACGGCGAGCTCGCGCGGCTCAAGTTCCAGTTCTCGCGGCTCGGGCAGTGGCTCGACACGACGGCGGACGACCTCGGCAACATCGCCTACGCGACCGGTACTGCGATCAACCTCCACCTCGCCGGCGCCAGCTGGGCCCTGCCGCTCGTCGCCGCGGCGGTGACCGCGTTCGTGCTCACGCAGGGCACGCAGTACTACCTGATCGCCCGCGTCTATCGATCCGGCGATCTGGCCGCGATCCCGTGGGCGTTCCAGAGCTCGGAGTTCCTCTCGCAGCGGCCGACCGGCCTCGTGTCTCGCCTCAAGGCGACGCTCCCCAAGATGCTCAAGCGCGACTTCGCCGTGACGATGTTCGTGGTCTTCGCGATCGCCGGCCACCTCGAGCTGATCCTGCTCGTCTTCTCCAGCGGCGCGCTCGTGTTCTTCGCCGTGTTCGCGATCCAGCTCGCCAGGAACTGGAGGTCGATCCGGATGCACCGCGCCTAGGTGGGCGCGAGCGGCTCGAAGCGGCCGATCGCCTCCTCGGCGTGGGCGCGGTCGGCGGGCGTGTCCACGTCCTGCCAGTAGCCATCGCCGATGTCGACGACACGGGCGCGGCCCTGCTCGGCGAGGCGCTTGACGCCGTGCGACAGCGAGCAGTCCCCGCGCTCGGCACGCACCTCGGCCAGCGCGCCCAGCAGGCGCGGCGTCACCGCGAACACGCCGCAGTCGATCCGGTCGTAGACCTCGATCGACTTGCCGATGTCGAGGATCCGGCCGCCCGCGGTACGGACCTTGGTGGCATCGTCGAGGTCGAGGACGTCGCCGATCCGGGTGTCGGTGGCGAGGTAGAGGTCCGCCGCCGTGAGATCGGCGCTGCCGACCTGGCGCGCGATCCCGGCGGTGTAGAGGTGATCCGCCATGGACAGCACGAAGGGCCCGCCCACGCGTGCGCCGCCCACCATCACCGAGATGCCGTTGCTGCGCTCGAACTCCTCGTTGTGCGCGAGCTCGATCGCGACACCGGCGGCCGCGTACGCGGGATCGCCGGTCACCGTCGCGCGGATCTGGTCCGCCATGAAGCCGGTGACCACGACGACGCGCGTCACGCCGGCCGACGCGAGCGTCAGGATCGTGCGCTTGATCAGCGGCACGCCGCCGACGCGGTGGAGCGGCTTGGGGAGATCGTCGTCGGAGGTGCGGAGGCGCGTGCCCTTGCCGGCGGCGAGGATGACAGCGTCGCGGATCATGGCTCTCGTCGCTATAACATGGGCGGTGGAGCCGCGACCCATCCAGGGTGTGGCCTTTCCCGGCAGAGGGCGGTATACGGCGACCCCGTGTCTCGCCAACGCGTCCTGCGCTTCGCGGCGTGGATCGATCGCCGCAGGGTCAGCGTGCTGGTCCTGTCCGCCGTGTTCGCGGTCGTCGGCGGCTACCTCGCGAGCCGGATGTCGATCCGGTCGGACCTGACGACCCTCCTGCCGCCCTCGCAGCCATCGGTCGTCGATCTGACCGAGATCCAGCGCCGCGCGCGGCCGTTCGGCACCATGCACGTCGTGATCGAGGCCGACGATCCCGCGGCGCGCGAGCGGGCCGGCGCCGCGCTCGCCGCGCGCCTCGCCAAGCTCCCGCCCGAGCTCGTCATCCAGTTCTCCCCCGACGACGGCCCGATCTATCGCTACGGCTGGCAGCACCGCTTCTTGTTCGCCGACCTCGCCGACCTGCGCGCGGCGCGGGACGCGCTCGCCGAGCGGATCCGCAAGGGCACGCTCGGCAAAAACCCGCTGTTCATCGATCTCGACGACGAGCCCGCCCAGACGCCAGGGAGCGACCGCTGGCACGAGCTCGAGCAGAAGCTCGCCGACGCCGAGGCCAAGGCGGCCCACCCGCCGCGGCGCGCCTCGAAGGACGGCCGGCTCGAGCTGCTCGTCGTGCAGACCGCGTTCCCGGCGTCCGACGCGGCGCGCGCCGGGCGCCTCACCGGCCTGATCAGGGCCGCGGCCGCCGAGGTCGTCCGCGAGGTCGGGTCCGGCGTGCGCGTCGGCCTGACCGGCAACATCACGATCTCGATGTACGAGCACGACTCCGTCCTCGCGGGGATGACGAAGTCGGCGCTGATCACCGTGCTCCTCGTCGGCCTCGGGCTCGTCCTCTACTACCGCTCCGGCGCGCTCGTGCTCGCGATGCTGTGGTCGCTCGGCGTCGGCGTCGCCACCACGTTCGCGCTGGCGTGGGCGACGATCGGCCACCTGAACGTCATGACGGCGTTCCTGTTCGCGATCGTCGTGGGCAACGGCATCAACGCCGGGCTGCTCCTCGGCGCGCGCTATCTCGAAGAGCTGCGCGGCAGCGGCGATCCACTGCGCGGCAGCGGCGATCCACTGCGCGGCAGCGGCGATCCGCAGGACGCCCTGGGCCGCGCGATGGCCGGCGCGCTGCGCGGCACGCTCGCCGCCGTGGCGACCGCCGCGATCGCGTACACGTCGCTGCTCATCACCGACTTCCGCGGCTTCCGCCAGTTCGGCGCGATCGCCGGCGCCGGCATGGTGCTGACCTGGATCGCGACATTCCTTGTCCTGCCCGCCGCGCTGGCCGTGCTGGGGCGCCGCTTCCCGATCAAGGTCGGCGAGCCGCCCGCGATCGGCCTCGCCCTGGTCCGGCTCCTGCCCGAGCGCGGGCTGCCCGCCGTGATGGCGCTCGGCGCCGTGCTCACCGCCGCCGCGGCCGCGGTCGCTGCCGTCTACATCGCGCGCGATCCGTTCACGCACGACTGGCGCGATCTGCAATCGAACACGCCGGAGATCAGCGAGACGCGCGTGCTCGACGCCCGGGTGCGCGCCGGCCTCGACACGCGCGGGATGCTCTCCGGCCAGGCGTTCCAGCTCGTGATCGCCGTCGACGATCGCGCCCAGGTCGCGCCGCTCGTCGCCAAGATCAAGGCCGCCGACGCCGCGCGCCCCGAGGGCAAGCGCTGGATCAAGGACGTCCGCAGCCTCGACGATCTCCTGCCCCAAGGCCAGCCGCAGAAGCTCGCGGTGCTCGCCGAGATCCGCGCGCTGCTCGATGATCCCAAGCTCCAGGCGAGCCTGGGAGACGCGGAGCGCGCGACCGCCGCCAAGCTCCGGCCGCCCGAGACCCTGCGCCCGATCGGCGACGCCGACGTGCCGCACGAGCTGTCGTGGCCGTTCATCGAGCGCGACGGCAAAACGATCGGCCGGCTGATCGTGATCCGCGGCGCGAGCCGGTTCAACTCGTTCAACGTCGACGATCGCCTGGAGTTCGCCGCCGATGCGCGCCGCCTCGAGCTGCCGCCCGGCGCGCGCGTCGCCGGCGAGGCGCTCGTCGTCGCCGACGTCATCGAGTCGATGGAGCACGACGCGCCGCGCATGATCCTGTTCGCGCTCACCGGCTCGATCCTGGCCGTCATCCTCGTGGTCGGCCTGCGCCGCCACGGCCAGGTCACGCTCGCCTGCGGCCTGGCCGGCGTCGTCGTGATGATCGCCGCGTGCGCGCTCGCCGGGATCACCGTCCACTTCCTCGATCTGATCGCGCTGCCGATCACGATCGGCATCGGGATCGATTACTCCGTCAACCTCGCCGTGCGCGATCGCCAGGAGGGCGACCGCGGCCTGCGCCACCTGCTCGCGACCACCGGCGGCACCGTCCTGCTCTGCTCGTACACGACCTCCGTCGGCTACGGCACGCTCATGTTCTCGGCAAACGGCGGCATCCACGCGTTCGGTCTCGCCGCGCTGCTCGGCGAGCTCGCGTGCATCCTGATGGCGCTCGTGATCGCGCCCGCGTGGCTCGCGCTCCTCCGCGCGCGGGACGCGCGGCGCGCCGGGGGCGCGGTCCGGCCATAAGCTACCGGCCTTCGCCACTTCCGTCTCTCGACCTGCAGTGGTACACGCGGTCGAATCACCGAGGCGTCATGCGACCAGCCGACCTGATCCTCTTCACGCCGGGGCCCGTCCGGATCCCACCGCTCGTGGCGGAGTACCTCGCGCGGCCCCCGTGCAACTACCACCGCCAGGACGCGTTCTCTGCGATGTTCGCCGAGACCGAGCGCGACCTGAAGCGCCTCGTCGGGATCCGGAGCCCCGACGCGTACTTCGCGACGCAGATCACCGCGACCGGCACCGGGGCGAACGAGGCCTGCCTCCTCGCGCTCGAGCCGCTCGGCAAGGGCCTCATCGCGAACAACGGCTTCTTCGCCGCCCGCGTCGCCGATCAGGCCCGCCAGAACGGGATCGCCGCCACCGTCCTCGAGGGGCCCACCGATCGCCCGCTCGATCCCGACGCGATCGCCGCCGCGCTCGATCGCGACCCCGCCATCAAGTGGGTGTTCTTCGTCAGCCACGAGACGCGCGCCGGCCTGCGCAACCCGTTCGAGGAGATCGGGCGGGTGTGCAAGCAGCGCGGCCGGATGGTCGCCGCCGACGCGATCTCCTCCGCGTACGCGTACCCGATCGACATCGAGGCGTCGCAGGTCGATCTCGTCACCGCCTCGTCGGCCAAGGCCATCATGGCCGCGCCCGGCATCGGCATCGTCTTCACGCGCAAGGACTCCGTCCCCGCGATCAGCGCCGCCGGCAAGCCGCGCGGCTACTACCTGGACATCATCGCTGAGTACCAGAAGCAGCTCGCCGAGCGGCAACCGCGGTTCGCCCAGCCCGTGGCGCTGCACGCCGCCCTGCGCGCCGCCTGCATCCACCTCTCGGAGCGCGGGATCGAGGCGCACATGGCGCGCATCCAGCGCCAGATGCAGTCCCTGATCGAGTACCTGGAGCGGCTCGACGAGCGGCTCGACCTCCGACCGCTGCTCGACGCCCGGTACCGCTCCAACATCGCCGTCAACTTCCGGCTCCCCGTCGGAATGCTTTACAGCGACTTCTCGCGCCGGATGGAGGAGCAGGGCTACTTCTGCCTCTACGGCATCCCGGGCGACCAGAGCCATTTCCAGCTCAGCACGATCGGCGATCTGACCGACGATCACATCCGTGGGGCCCAAGCCGCGCTCTCGCGGGTGTTCGAGCGCTGACGGGTGGACTGGCGAAGACCTGGCGATTCCCGCCCGGGGTGACAGAAAGCTGTCACCACCCCGCTGTGTCATCACTGTGTAGCGCTGGCAACGATCTTGCTCCGCCTTCGTGACAAGTAGTAGAAGGGGGCTCGCTCGTGATACGTCGTCTCGGATCGCTCGTCGGTAAGCGCATCGTCTTTGGGTACGATCGCTACTTGCTGCCCGACATCGATGCTTATCGCGGCGCGCTCTCGGCGCACAACGCGGTCGTCGAGGCCGTCCACGCGGAGCACCTGCACTACCTCAGCTCGGCCGAGCTCGTCTGCAAGAACGTCCAGGCCGATCCCGAGGACAGCTTCGGCCTCTTGTGCTGCGGCACGGGCATGGGCGTGTCGATCGCCGCGAACAAGTTCCGCGGCATCTACGCCGCGCGCTGCATGACCGTCGAGGACGCCGAGCTCGCGCGCTCGATCAACAACGCCAACGTGCTCTGCATCGCCGCCAAGCAGGGGTTCGTCCTGAACCGCGCCATCATCGAGGCGTTCGTCACGACGCCGTACACCGGCCGCAAGCTCGAGGAGCTGCAGTACATCACTCAGCTCGAGGGCGCGGCGTCGATCCTGCCGCTCGATGCCGAGCTGCGCACCGGCGCGGGACTCGCCGGCCAGCGCCGCACGGCCTGAGGCGCGCTTCGCCGGTCGATGTTCGGCGTCAAGGACCTCTTCACGACGATCAACCTGCTCGGCGGGGTGATCGCGATCTGCCTGTGCGTCGACGGCCGGCCGTACGAGGCCGGCCTCGCCGTGATCCTCGGCTACTTCCTGGGCGACACGATGGACGGCTACGTCGCCCGGAAGCTCGGGACGGCGAACGAGTTCGGCGCCGAGTACGACACGATCTCGGATCACACCGCGCACGTCATCGCGCCGGCGATCATCGTCTACACCGTCTACAAGGACGCCCGGCTGCTCGCCGCGCCGTGGGATCAGGTGCTCGCGATGGGGCTCGCCGCGTCGCTGGTCGTCTCCGTCTCGATCCGCCACGCGCGCAACATCGTCGCGCCCGTCGAGTTCAAGGGGGTGTGGGCCGGGCTGCCTCGCTCGGTGCTCGGCTTCATCGCGATCGGCTACTGCAACTCGAGCTTCGCGGCGTCGGCGCCCGGCGGCTGGTGGGTCGGCGTCGTGCTGATGCCGCTGATGGGCATCGCCACGCTGACGTACCTGCCGTTCCCCAGCCACCGGTTGGGGCGCAGCCACCACTGGTACGTGAAGGTCATGATCGCCGTGTTCCTCGCGACGACGCTCTACGCGCTCTTGTTCGACCGCGCGCTCCTGTTCGACGTGTTCACGTTCTGGATGGCCGGCTACTCGCTCACCGGCTGGCTGTCGCTCACCCGCGACGAGCGCGCCCGCTACCGGCGCGTCGTCGAGGAGTCGCTCGCTCAGCGGCGCCGCTAGGCGCCGCGCCTAACGCCGTAATGCCCGCACGATCGCGCGCGGCGAGAAGCCTTCGTAGAGCGCGAGCAGCGTGGCGCCCATGCCGAGCATCACGCCCGCCGAGAGGGCGAGCCGGACGCCCGCGCGCAGCTCCGCGGCGAGGTGGTGGGCCACGAGGCCGGCGCCCGCCGCGGCGACGATGCACAGGACGAGGCGGCCGACGCGGCGGAGGTACGCGAAGACGCTCACCTCGAGGTGCGTGAACACCATCCCCATCAGCACCGCGAACGCGATGGGGTAGGCCACCGCCCACGCCACCGAGACCGCGAAGAACGTCTCGCCCAGGTGCGTGGCGGCCACGAACGCCACCGACAGGACCAGCGCCGCCGTCACGTGATAGCGCAGCGACTGATCCGGCCGGCCCAGGCCATCGAGGAGCGGCGGCCCGAGGTGGCTGAGCGCGCGGAACACGCCGACGATCGCGAGGATGCGCGCGGCGTCGGCCGCCGCCGCGTACTGGGCGCCCAGCAGGACGCCGAGCACGTCCTCCCCGGCGACGACGACCACCGAGAGGAGCCCCAGCACGGCCGCCAGGTTCTGGCGCGTGAACGCCACGTACTGCTCGACGACGGCCGGCCGATCGTCGCGCAGGCGCGCGAACGTCGGGAACGCGACCACGGTGACCACGTTGGACACGAAGCGCACCGGCTCGAGGACCAGCTCCTTCGCGGCGCGGTAGATCCCGACGGAGGTGGTGCCGAACGCGTAGGCGACCACCTGGTAGTCGAGGTTCGAGTAGAGCTGGAACAGGAGCTCGCCGCCCGTCGAGCGCATGCCGAACCGGAAGTCTGGCCTGACGAGGCGCGGGCGCAGCACGCGGCGCGGGCGCCACCGGGCGCGGAGCGGCACGCCGATCGCGTACACGAGCTCGCGCGCGATCGAGCCGAGCGCGAAGCACCACACGCCCGCGCCGGCGAGCGCGCTGCCGACCTTCGTGCACAGCTCGACCGCGTTCGCCGCCATGCGGACCGCGGACAGCTCCGGGAAGCGGAGGCTGCGCCGGAGCAGCGCCTGGTGCGTCGTGTAGAGCGGCCGGATGAGGAGGACGATCCCGGCGACGCGGAACAGGGGGCCGACGATCGCCTCGCCGTGGGCGCGCGCGATGAGCGGCGCGGCCGCGAAGACGAGCCCGTACTCGGCGAGGCCGGCGAGGATGCCGATCCAGAAGATCGTGGACAGCCGGTCGTCGTCGGGATCCGCGCGCCCGACGATCGCGGCCGGCAGGCCCAGCTCGGCCGCGAGCTGCAGCGCGCCGAACGCCGTGACGACGATGCTGACCGCGCCGAACTCCTGCGCCGAGACCCAGAAGTTCAGGATCAGCGCGAGCGCGACCAGGTCGAACAGCGCCACCAGGGACGACGCGAGGCCGACCCACGCGATGCCGCGGGCGACCGAGCGTTTGAAGTCAGGCTCGGTCATCGGTCAATCGTCCGCTCCGGCATCCGCTCCGGCACCCGCTCCGGCATCCGCTCCGGCATCCGCTCCGAGCCGCGCGATGAGCCACGGCGCCGCCGCGGCGAGCGAGTCGAACACCGCGTCGGCCAGGTCGGCGCGCGCGTCGGCGATGAGCCGCGCCTCCTCCTGCGCGCCGTAGCCCGTGCGCACCAGCACCGCGGCGCACCCGGCGGCGCGGCCCGCCTCGAGGTCGCTCGCCTTGTCGCCGACGATCGCCGAGCCCGCCAGATCGAGCCCCAGCTCGGCCGCCGCCTGCTCGAGCATCGCCGGCCCCGGTTTGCGGCAGCGGCACGCGATCCGGTAGGGGCCGCGGCCCGCCTCCGGGTGGTGCGGGCAGAAGTAGACCCCGTCGAGGCGGGCGCCGGCGCCGGCCAGGAGCTCGCCGATCCGCGCCGTCACGGCCGCCAGCTCTCGCTCGGTGTACATCCCGCGCGCGATCCCCGCCTGGTTGGTGACCACGACCACCGCGAGGCCCGCCCGGCCGAGCGCCGCGATCGCCTCGGCCGCGCCCGCGACGAGGGCGACGCGCTCTGGCTCGTGCAGGTACTCGACCTCCTCGTTGATCACGCCATCCCGATCGAGGAACACGCAGCGGCGCATGCGATCAGCCCTCGTGCGCGCGGCGCAGCACGCGGCCCGCGATCGCGTCCAGGCGCCGCACCAGCTCGGGATCGCGCGCCTCGGGCGGCGTGAGGATCGAGATGTCGAGCGTGCGATCGCAGCCCCGGGGGCAGGCCACCGGATCCGCGCCGATCCGCGGGATGACGCGCGCGACCAGCTCGCGGGCGTGCGCCGCGTTGGCGTGCAGCACGCGGAGGACGTCCTCGATCTTCACGTGGTCGTGATCCGGGTGCCAGCAGTCGAAGTCGGTGACCATCGCGACCGTCGCGTAGCAGAGCTCCGCCTCGCGGGCCAGCTTGGCCTCCGGCATGTTCGTCATCCCGACCACGTCGCACTTGAGGCTGCGGTGCAGCTCGGACTCGGCGAGGCTCGAGAACTGCGGCCCCTCCATCGCGACGTACGTGCCCCCCCGCACGATCGGGAGCCCCAGCTCGGCGCCCGCCGCCGCGAGGTGCGCCATGACGCGCGCGCACGTCGGGTGCGCCATCGGGACGTGCGCGACGCAGCCCGTGCCGAAGAACGTCTTGGGGCCGCGCAGCGTGCGATCGACGAACTGGTCCACGATCACGAACGTGCCCGGCGTGAGGTCCGCGCGCAGCGAGCCCACCGCGCTCACCGACACGAGCGACGTCGCGCCGACCCGCTTGAGCGCGTCGATGTTCGCGCGGAAGTTGATCTCGTGCGGCGGGATGCGGTGCCCGCGGCCGTGGCGCGGCAAGAACGCGATGCGCTGGCTCCCGAGCCGGCCCACGAGCACGTCGTCCGACGGAGCGCCGAACGGCGACTCGACCGCGACCCACGTGTGCTCCGTCAGCCCCGGCAGATCATAGAGCCCGGTGCCGCCGACGATCCCGACGACAGTTTCGGTGGACATCGCGCAATCATCGTCGGGGATGGCCGCCGTCCGCAATGCCGTCCCGCGTCACTCGCGCCGGTAACGCGGCTTGCTTTGACGCAGGCCGCGTGACCCGCGAGCGCGCAGTGACCGGGTCCGCGCCGGATGCCTATCTATCGGGAGAGCCGATGACACATCGAGTCGTCTACGAATCAAACGAAAATCATATTTGGCAAAAAGCCAATTGGAAGTATCCCTATCTGTTCTCACCAGGAGGGAATCGTGAATCACACGCAATGGACGACGACGATCGTGGGCGTGACGGCGCTCGCGGGCACGTGCGCGCTCGGCCTCGTCGCCGCGGCGGACCGCCCCGGCCGCGCTCCGACGGCGGCGCAGATCGAGTTCGCGCGCGGGGCGAGCGACCTCATGACCAGCACCGTGGTCGCGGCGCTGCTGCAGGAGATCAACGAGACCACGCCCGCGAACGTCGCGCAGGGCAACCTGTCGATCGGCCTCATCTTCAGCGATCGGAACCGCGACATGCGGCTCGTCGGCACGCTCCAGCCGCTGAGCGCGAACGACCTGCCCGCCGACGACTTCGAGCGCCGCGCGCTCGCCGCCGCCATGACCGGCGCGCCGCTCACCTCCGTCGAGCGCGTCGCCGGCGACTGGTACTACCGCCGCTCGATCCCGCTCACGAATTTCCAGCCCCAGTGCGCCATGTGCCACGCAAACTTCGCCGGCCTGCCCGCGACGGCGCCGGTCGGCGCGCTCATGCTGCGCGTCCCGATCGCCACCGACTGACCCGCCCCGCGCCGCGCTGCCGCGCACGTCTACGTGAACAGCTCGTCCGCCGTCGTCACGGTGAGCACCCGATCAATCCAGCTATCCAGCGTGCTGAGGTCACCGGTGTCGAGGATCCGTTGGCGCTGGCCATCGGTCATCGGGATCCCACGTTTGGTGAGGAGCTTCAGGATCGATTCCGCCACGCCCTTCGCGAACGATCGGAGCTGGGATTCGCTGAGGAACGGTTGGGTCTGGGGCAGCATCTCGAAGGCCTTTCGTGCAGCTTCGCTGAGCGAGCTCTCGACGATGGTCCAATATAGCAGGCGCTGGTCGTGCTTGGGGAGCTGGAGGATCGCCTGGGCCGTCGCCGTGGCGATCGCGACCGCGGTGTCTCGATTTCCCTGACCGTGCGCCATGAGTGAGAGCATCGCGAGGTACGGCTCGCGGACCGCGCGCTCGACATCGGTGATGACCGGAACCCCATCGGGCCCGATCACGCGCACTCGATAGAGGAGGCCATCGCCGAGGTCGATCGGCCGCGCGGCCCAGCGCGCCGTTGCCGGATCGGGTGTCACGACGACGACCACGAACGGGCACTCGTGGCGTGCTCTCGCCGCGACGGCGTACAGCGGCCAGGTGAAGAGCTTGCGGTCATCGGGCTGGAGCTGGGCTTCGACGATCGCGCCGAACACCGGCTTGCCCTCGACGAACAGCACCACGGCGTCGGCGTGATACTCGACCGGCACGAGCTCGTGGAGCGCCGCCTCGGCCAGCCGCGCCTCGGTGAAGGGTGGTACCGGGACGCCGAGCAGGTCCGTCAGGAGCGTGGCGACGAGATCCGGCCGATCGCGGACCAGCAGGAGCAAGCTCTCGTGGAGCAACGAGGGCATCGCAGCACCGTACCAGACCGGTCTGACGCCGAGCAAGCGCCGCCGCTTCGCGATGACCGCGGCTTGATGCGATTCGCGAACTGCTCGCTCAAGATCTGATGTGGAGGAGGCGGGCCTGTTGGGAGGACCCAACGGGCCGAGCGAGCCTGATCCATCGCCGCCGGCCAGTTCGGGTCGCAGGATGAAGCGTCGCCCCTGAACAAGACATCATGAGCCCCTGCGCGCTCGGTATCGAAGTTGCAATTGGGTGCCACCGCATGATGAAACCCATTGCCATTCTCGCGGGATCTTTGGCACTCGCTGGTTGCCTCACCGAGGGCGGCTCGGAGCCTGACCAGGCGCAGGTTCTATCGGAGCTCTCGACGCCGGTCCTCGGCGGCGACCTCCCCGGCTTCTCGGCCGCGCAAGCAAAGGCGATCGCCGTCGCGTACTTCAACCAGACGTCCCAGTTCGCCGCCTACGATCCGTTCACGGTCGGCAATACCCATAGCTGGGCCTACGCCGTCGAGGACTTCCACTACGTGGAGTCCTATACATATATCGAGGTATGCGGCGGGTACGTGCGGCGCAACGGAGCGATCACCGACAACTATTGCTACCTGCGGATCGGTCCCTGACCGGAGCGCGCTGCGCGTCCCGATCGCTACCTATCGAGCCGGCCTCGCTCGGGACGCCCCATGGCACCTGATGGCCGGCATGCATGCAATCCTGGGGCATGCAGCTTCCGATTTCGGTCCTGGACCTCTCGCCGGTCAGCCGCGGGGCCACGCCGACCCAGGCGATCCGCGAATCGATCGAGCTCGCGATCCTCGCCGACAAGCTCGGTTACACGCGCTACTGGTTCGCGGAGCACCACGGCATCAGGACCACCGCGGCCTCGTCACCCGAGGTGATGATCGCGTACGCCGCGGCGAAGACCGAGCGGATCCGGGTCGGCGCCGGCGGCATGATGCTCCCGAACCACGCGCCGCTGCACCTCGTCGAGATGTTCCGGACGCTCGAGGCGCTCCACCCCGGTCGGATCGATCTCGGCCTCGGGCGCTCGCCCGGCGCCGACGCGGTCACCTCCTCGGCGCTGCGCCGCGGCGACGAGCTCGACCTCGACGGCGTGCTCGACGAGCTACTGGCGTTCGAAGACGGCCAGTTCTCCATCCACCACCCGTTCGCGAAGATCGTCCCGATGCCCTTCGACGTCGGCTGCCCCTCGATCTGGATGCTCGGCGCGACGGTGGCGGGGTCGGGGATCGGCGCCCAGCGGGGCGTGCCGTACGCGTTCGCGGGTCACTGGGGGATGCGGAACGCGCGCGAGGCGATCGCCCAGTACCGCGAGGGCTTCGTGCCGTCGCGGCGGCTCGCCACCCCGTACGCCTTGTGCACGGTCTCCGTGATCTGCGGCGCCGACGAGGAGGACGCGCGCCGCCTCGCGGCGCCTTACCGGGTGTCGGTCGTCAACCAGCGCGCCGGCCGGCGCGAGCCGGTCCCGTCGGTGGAGGAGGCTGTCGCCCGCACGTTCACGCCCGAGGAGCAGGCGATCATCGACGAGTCCTTCGCGGATGTCGTGATCGGCGGCCCGGACCGCGTGCGCGACGGCTTGCGGTCACTCGCGCGCGAGATCGGCGCCGACGAGCTCATGATCTCCTTGCTCGCCCCGACCTTCGAGGCCCGGTGCCGCTCCTTCGAGCGGATCGCCGCCGCGATGGCTCTCAGCCCTCGATGAGACCCGGTGTACCGGCGGAGGCCGCTCAGTCGTCCTTCGGTCGCGGGCCGGCGTGGCAGCGCTCGGTCGCGGCCTTCACGGAGTCGGTGGCCTTGCGGCACGCGGCCGCGATCGCCTTCTGCGCGTTGGGCTCGGGGTCCGACTTGCGGCTCGCGGTGAAGTCGGCGTTCGCGCGCTCGATCCAGGCGTCGATCGCCTCGCGATCGTCATCGTCGTGGTTCGCGCAGGCCTTGTACGAGGTCAGCGCGCTCAGCATGGCGTCGCACTCGACCTGCATGGCTTCGAGCTTCACCTCCGGATCCGCCGGGAGCGGCGGGGCGGGCACAACCGGCGGCGGATCTTTACGGACGCAGCCGGCGAGCCCGAAGGTCGAGGACGCGAGCGACGCGAGCGACGCGAGCGACGCGAGCAACGCAAGCAAGAACGACACGCGGGCAGACAAGCGCGGCCACTGTGCCATGGCGCCGCGCCGGTGGGAACGCCGCGAGCGGTGCGGATTGAATCAAGCCGCGCGTCGCGCGCCGCTCACAATTTCCGCCCGCAGGCTCGGGAGTGCGGGCGGGATGAGCTAGATCGTCAGACCGACGGTGGACTCTCGCATCGTCGCCACGCCATGAGCCAGTTCACCCATCTCCACCTGCACACCCAGTACAGCCTCCTCGATGGCGCGATCCGGGTGAAGGACCTGTTCTCGAAGGTCAAGGCGCTCGGCATGGACACCGTCGCGGTCACCGACCACGGCAACATGTTCGGCGCGATCGATCTCTACACCGAGGCGAAGGCGAACGAGGTCAAGCTCGTGTTCGGCTGCGAGACGTACGTCGCGGCGACCGACCGGCACGATCGCACGAACCGGCGCAACTACCACCTCATCCTGCTCGCCAAGGACGAGGTCGGGTACAAGAACCTCTCGTACCTGAACTCGAAGGGGTACCTCGAGGGCTTCTACTACCACCCGCGCATCGACAAGCAGATCCTGCGCGACCACAGCGAGGGCCTGATCGGGCTGTCGGCGTGCCTCGGCGGCGAGATCGCGCAGACGCTCGAGAAGAACGGCGTCGCGGCGGCCGAGGAGACCGCGCGCGAGTACGCGAGCATGTTCGCGCCGGGCGACTTCTTCCTCGAGCTCATGCCGACGCCGACGTCCGAGCAGGAGACCCTGAACGGCGAGCTCGTGCGGATGAGCAAGAAGCTCGACATCCCGCTCGTCGCCACGAACGACTGCCACTACGTCAACCGCGCGGACGCCGCCGCGCACGACGTCCTCATGGCGATCCAGACCGGCAAGAGCCTCAAGGACGAGAAGCGGCTCAAGCACGTCGTCGACAGCTACTACATGAAGTCGCCGGCGGAGATGGAGCAGGCGTTCAAGGACGTGCCGCAGGCGCTCGAGAGCACGGTGTCGATCGCCGCGCGCTGCAACGTCAAGCTCAAGTTCGATCAGACGTACCTGCCCAACTACAAGGTCCCCGAGGGCGAGACGCTCGACTCGTACATCACGCAGATCGTCGACAAGGGCCTCGACCGCCGGTTCCGCGAGATGACCGAGCGCGGCATCGCGTTCGATCCGGACCGCTACCGCGAGCGCTGCAAGATCGAGCTGGCCGTCATCCAGAAGATGGGCTTCTCGGGCTACTTCCTGATCGTCTGGGACTTCATCAACTGGGCCAAGGAGCACGGGATCCCCGTCGGGCCCGGCCGCGGCTCGGGCGCCGGATCGGCCGTCGCGTGGGCGATGCGGATCACCGACATCGATCCGCTCGAGTTCAAGCTCCTGTTCGAGCGGTTCCTGAACCCCGAGCGCGTGTCGATGCCGGACTTCGACGTCGACTTCTGCATGAACCGGCGCGACGAGGTCATCAAGTACGTCCAGGGCAAGTACGGCAGGGAGCAGGTCGGCCAGATCGCCACGTTCCACCAGCTCAAGGCGCGCGGCGTGATCCGCGACATCGCGCGCGCGATGGAGATCCCGTTCGCCGAGGCCGACAAGCTCGCCAAGCTCGTGCCCGAGCCCGTCGCCGGCAAGTCGCCGCCCGTGCGCGAGGCGATCGAGCAGACGCCCGAGCTCAAGCAGCTCTACAACGACAGCCCGCTCCACCGCGAGCTGCTCGACATCGCCGCCGCGCTCGAGGGGCTGAACCGCCACGCCGGCATGCACGCCGCCGGCGTCGTGATCGCCGAGCGGCCGCTGTGGGAGTACGTCCCGTGCTTCCGCGGCCAGAACGAAGAGATCGTCACGCAGTTCGCGATGAAGGAGGTCGAGAAGGCGGGCCTCGTCAAGTTCGACTTCCTCGGCCTCAAGACGCTGACGGTGATCCAGACCGCGGTGCGGCTCATCAACCAGCAGCGGCCGGCGGACAACCAGCTCGACATCGACACGATCCCCAAGGACGACGCGGACGTCTTCCGCATGATCGCGCGCGGCGACACGACCGGCGTGTTCCAGCTCGAGTCGAGCGGCTTCCGCGAGATCCTGAAGAAGCTCAAGCCGGACTGCCTCGAGGACATCGTCGCCGCCGTCGCGCTGTACCGGCCCGGGCCGCTCGAGGGCGGCATGGTCGACGACTTCATCGATCGCAAGCACGGGCGCAAGAAGGTCGAGTACCCGCACCCGTGGCTCGAGGGCGTGCTCGCCGACACGTACGGCGTCATCGTCTACCAGGAGCAGGTGATGCAGATCGCCCAGGTCCTGGGCGGGTACTCGCTCGGCGGCGCCGATCTGCTGCGCCGCGCGATGGGCAAGAAGAAGCCCGAGGAGATGGCCAAGCAGAAGGAGAAGTTCATCGCCGGCGCGAAGGAGAAGAACGTCGATCTGAAGATCGCCGACCAGGTCTTCGAGCTGATGGCGTTCTTCGCCGGGTACGGCTTCAACCGGTCGCACTCGGCGGCGTACGGCTGGATCACGTACCAGACCGCGTGGCTCAAGCACCACTACCCGCACGAGTTCATGGCGGGCCTCATGTCGTGCGACGCGGACAACATCGACAACGTCGTCAAGTTCATCGCCGAGGCGCGGGCGATGGGCCTCGTCGTCGAGCGGCCTGACATCGACGAGTCCCTCTCCGACTTCACGGTCACCCCGGGCGATGTGGCCAGCGGGGACGCGGCGAAAGCCAAGATCATCCGGTTCGGCCTCGGCGCCGTGAAGGGCGTCGGCAGCACCGCCGTCGACGCCATCATCGAGGCGCGCGCCAAGGAGGGCCCGTTCCAGTCGCTGTTCGAGATCTGCCGCCGCGTCGACACGCAGAAGTGCAACCGGCGCGTGCTCGAGCAGCTCGTCAAGTCGGGCGCGCTCGACGGCCTGCCCGGCGGCCGCCACCGCGCGCAGCTGCTCGCGAACCTCGACGCGGCGCTCGAGCGCGGCGCCGCCGAGCAGCGCGATCGGCGGAGCGGGCAGACGTCGCTGTTCGGGCTGCTCGCCGCCGCCGAGCCGGCCAGGCCCGCGGGCGGCGCGGCGACCTCGCAGGGCGAGAGCTACCAGGACGTCGAGAGCTGGGGCCCCAAGCAGCTGCTCGCGTTCGAGAAGGAGGCGCTCGGCTTCTACGTCTCGGGTCACCCGCTCGACCGCTACCGCGGCGACCTGCAGCGCTACGCGTCGGCGACGACGAGCGACTTCCCGGCCGGCAAGCGCGCCGCGGGCGACGCGTCGATCGGCGGCATCGTCAGCCAGTACCGCGAGATGATCACGAAGAAGGGCGACAAGATGGCGCGCTTCATGCTCGAGGACGCCGAGGGCACGCTCGAGGTGATCGCGTTCCCCAAGACGTTCGAGAAGGTGCGCCACGTGCTCGTCAGCGACGAGCCGATCCTGTGCTCCGGCGCGGTCAAGAATGAGGGAAATGCCGAGTCGCCCGAGTGGAAGATGCTGCTCGAGTCGGCGGCGCCCCTGTCCGAGCTGCGCCAGCAGAAGACCTCGCGCGTCGACATCCACTTGAACGCCGACCAGCTCACGCACGATCAGATCGACGAGCTGAAGACGATCCTCGCGAACGCCACCCGCGGCAACTGCCAGGCGATCCTGCGGCTGCGCATCCCGCAGCGCTCGGAGACAGTGGTGCCGCTGCCGGACGCATGGGCGGTCGCGCCGACGGAGGAGCTGCTCACGCGGCTCGAGCGGCTGTTCGGGGATCGGGTCGCCACGCTCGCGTAGCGGCGGCGCGGCGCGTGGCCCGCGGACGGACCGACGGACCGGCGGACCGGCGGGCCGGCGGGCCGACGGGAGCAGGGCCGCGGGCACATAACGGCGTCCCTGTCCGTGTCAACCGGTCAGAACTTCTGCGACTGGCACCAGGCATGCCGCACCGGAACGGAGCCGGGTGCGCAGGGGCGACCACATGCACCGTAAGACGCGTCGGACTGGCCGAGATCTCGAGGCGACCGTTTGCTTCCCGAAGCGATCGCCGCTGCCTATACTGCGGCACCAGATGACTCGAGCCAGAGGCGCCGGGCCGTGATGTCCGACGACGGCGACGAGCTAATCCAGAGATTCCGCACCGTCGCGCTCGAGCGCCTCGCGCGGATCGAGGCGGCTTGGGCGCAGGTGCTGCGCAGCCTCGACGACGTCGCGTCGCGCCAGCTCCAGCGCGAGGTGCACACGCTCAAGGGCGAGTCGCTCGTGATGGGCTTTGGCGACGTCAACATGGTCTGCCACAAGCTCGAGGACCTGCTCAGCGTGGCGCAGGCCCGCGGCTACGCCGTCGACGACGACTTCGACTTCGCCGTCAACATGGCGATCCGGTTCATGGTGATGCTCGTCCGCAGGCGGCTCGGCACCGAGCTCACCGGGATCGACCTGCCGGGCTTCGTGCGCCAGATCGAGAGCGTCCTCGCGCGCCACGAGCGGCCGCGCAGCCGCTCAGGCAGCATGCCGCCGCTGCTCCGCTCGGCGACGACCATGCGCGTCCCGCCCGCGATCCGCGCTCACCTCGGGCCGCCGGCCGTGGACGCGTTCCTCGAGTACGCCGTTGCGACCGGCGCGCGCCGCGATCGGCTGCGCGAGTCGTGGCACGCGCTGCGCGATCTGATCGGCGTGCAGCGCGCCGTGGTCAGCGCCGAGCAGCTCGACAAGTACGTCGCGAGCACGACCACGCTGGCGCACGAGCTGGGCAAGCAGATCGACCTCCACGTCGAGATCGTGGCCGCGGAGGTGACGGTGGAGGTGCTGGCGGCGCTCGACGTCGCGGCGCTGCACCTCCTGCGCAACGCCGTCGATCACGGCATCGAATCGCCGGAGGCGCGCGCGGCCGCGGGCAAGCCGGCAGCCGGGTCGATCCGGCTGCGCGGCCAGAGCGAGGACGGGGCGTACGTGCTGACGGTCGAGGATGACGGCTGCGGCATCGACTTCGCCGGCGTGCAGGCGCGCGCCGCCGAGCTGGGCCTCGTGGCCGCCGGCACCGAGCTGGGGCGCGAGCGGCTCGTCGCGCTCATGTGCTACCCGGGCCTGTCGACGCGCGGCGAGGCGAGCGAGGTCTCCGGCCGCGGCGTTGGCCTCGACGCGGTGCGCGGCAACGCCGTCGAGCTCGGCGGCTCGCTGACCGCGCAGTCGGAGCCTGGCCGCGGCACGACGTTCAGCGTCTCGATCCCGACGCCGGCGATCTCGGCGGAGGGCCACATGATCCGCGCGCCGGGGCTGCGCTTCCCGGTCGTCATCGCGCCCGGCTGGCGCGTGCTCGAGCGCGGGTACCCGCCGATCCTCGTCGATCTGGCCGTCGCGCTCGGCATGCCGCAGAGCAACAGCATCAGCTCCACCGTGTGGGCGTTCTCGAACGGGACGCTCGAGGTGGGCCTTTTGTGCGGCGACAAGCCGTCGCTGGTGCAGGCGCGGCGCCTCGTGGCGACGGCGTCGACCTCGATCGCGGAGGTCGTCACCGTCGACGCGATCGAGGGCCTGCTCGTGCGCCCGGACCGGATCCCGGGGATCTCGTAGCGGCGCCCTGCTCGCGCCCCGATCGCGCCCCGATCGCGCCCCGCCCGCGCCCCGCGCCCGCTAATCCAGCCCGAGCGCCTCGAGGTCGTCCTCGTCGAGGCCGAAGTAGTGCGCCGTCTCGTGGAGCACGGTGATCCGCACCTCCTCGGCGAGGTGCTCCTCGTCCTCGGCCATCCGCTCGAGGTTGCGCTTGAACAGGAGGATGTTCGTCACCGACGGCGCCAGCGCGCCGTCCTCGGGCATCGGCGTGCCCTGGAACAGGCCGAGCAGCCGCGGATCGAACCCGTCGTCGAGGATGTCCTCGGACGGCGCGTCGTCGATCAGGATCGGCACGCGCTCGAGGTGATCGCGGATGTGCTGCGGCAGCGCGGCGAGCGTCGCGGCCGCGATCCGCTCGAGCTCGTCCTCGGTGACGTGGACCGGGCCGGGCGGCGCCGCGAGGTCGAGCCGGCGCACCTCCTTCCACGCGGCGATCATCGCCGGGCGATCGCCCGCCAGCTCGTGGGCGCGGCCGCGCGCGTGCATCGCGTCCGCCGCGAGCTCGGGATCGGCCTTGTGGGCCGCCTCGGTCCAGCGGATGGCGGCCTGCGGATCCTCCGCCGCGAGCGCGAGCTCGGCGAGATCGAGCGCCAGGTCGCCATCCTCGATCGCCGAGGATGCCAGCTCGGCGAGCGTGGCGCGCGCCTCCTCGAGCTCCTCGCGCGCGAGCAGCGCCTCGGTCTTGACGTAGATCGCCTCGATCAGGTCCGCCTCCTCGTCGATGAGCTCGAACGCCGCCTCGAGCTGCTCGAGCGCGGCGTCGGGATCCTCCTGGTCGTGGAGCTCGAGGCGCGCGATGCAGATCCGCGGCATCGGCTCGTCGGGGCGCAGCTCGGCGAGCTTGCGGTACTGCGTCATCGCCTCCTCGGCGTCACCGCGCGCATCCGCTACGCCGGCGGCGAGCGCGACGACGTCGGGGTGCTTGCGATCGATCCGGCGGCAGCGCTCGAGCACCGCCGCGGCGGCGTCGATGTTGCCTTCGTCGAGGGCGATGAACCCTCGCTCGAGATCGGCGTGCAGGCGATCCGTGCGTGACATCCGGGGTTCTTAGCCTATTTTCACCGCGCACGGTCCTCGCCCGCGGCTCCTCCGGACCGGCGCGGTGTGGTTTTGGCCGCGCGCGGGTCCTTCGCCCCCACCGTGCGATTTGCGGCCGGCCGTTTGCGTCGCTATCGTCTGCGGCGTGAGATCCGCGCTCCACGCGTACGCGCTCCTCGTGCTGGTGGCCCTCCTGGCCGCTTGCCCCGGGACGCGCCGGCAGCTCGTGCCCGACTACCCGAAGAACGGCGACGCCCAGGCGCGCTCGAAGTTCCACGAGGCGCGCGCGAAGTTCCTCAAGGACGGGCGCGCGAGCGACGCGTTCAAGGAGATCGTCGAGGAGTACCCCGACGATCCGATCGTCCCGTGGGCGCAGCTCTACGCCGGGATGTCGGCGCTCAAGGACCGCAAGCTCGCCGAGGCCGACGCGGCGCTGCGCGAGGTGATCGCGGCCGACAAGGGCCCGGGGCTCACGGCGCGCGCCGAGCTGTTCCTCGGGATCACGAAGAACTACCAGGGCGACACGAAGGCCGCGCTCGAGCTCTTGCGGCGCGCCGAGCGGGCCATCGAGGGCGACGCCGAGCGCCTCGAGTACCAGGCCGCGCTGGCGTACGCGACCGCGGCCGGCGAGCAGCCGCTCGCGTCGCTGTCCTTGTTCGATCAGCTGTGGAAGCGCGCCACGCCGACCGAGCGCGCGCTGATCGTGGCGCGCGTCGAGGAGGTGGTGGCCGGCGCGGATCCGAAGCTGCTCGCCCGCGGGATCGATCAGCTCGACGATCGCAAGGGCCCGGCGATGGCCGCGGTCGCGAGCCGGCTCGCGCTGGTCGCCGAGGGCGAGGGGCGCGCCGCCGACGCCCGGCGGTTCCGCGAGCTCGCCGACCCGGCGCGCGCGGCCGTCGGGCTGCCGCGCACGATCACCGCCGTCGCGCCCGCCGCTGGTGGCGCGGGCGCGGCCGGGCTCGTCGGCGCGGTGCTGCCGTTCGGCGGCAAGGCGAACCTCGTCGCGGACGCCGCCGGCGCGGGCCTGGGGCTCGCCGCCGGCGCCACCGGCGGCAAGGGCGCCGCCGCGATCGAGGTCCGCGCCGCCGAGGATCCGGACGGCGCGTCGCTCGCCATCGAGAACCTCGCGAAGGCGAACGTCGTCGCCGTGGTCCTCGGCGTGAGCGACGGCGCGGCCGTCGATGCCGCGGCCGCGCGCGCCGAGAGCCTCGGCCTGCCGCTCCTCACGCTCCACCCGCAGCCCGACAAGCGGACCACCGGCCGCTACGTGTTCCACCTGTGGCACCCGGCCGTGCAGCGCGCGCGCATCCTGGCCCGGCGCGCGCTCGCCAAGGGCGTCAAGGAGTTCGCCGTCCTCGCGCCCGACTCGCCGTACGGCCGCGGCGTCACCGCCGCGTTCACCGCCGCGCTCGAGGCGGGCGGCGGCAAGGTCGTGAAGACCGTGACGTACCCGACCACCACGAAGTCGTTCAAGGCGTTCACCGACAAGCTCGGCGACAGCTGGAAGGGCGTGTTCATCCCCGACAACGCCAGCATGCTCGCGCTCGCCGTGCCGGCGCTCGCCGCGAGCGGCCACATGCCGGCGCCCGCCGGCACGAAGAAGGGGCGCGGCTCGCGGCCGGTCCTCCTCGCGTCGACGATCGAGGGGCTCGACGGCCGCTACATGGCCGAGGCCGGCCGCTACTCCGAGGGCGCGCTGCTCGCGCCCGGCTACTACCCCGACGATCAGGATCCCGCGAGCAAGCAGTTCCTCGACGACTTCATCGCCGCCTACGGCCGCGCGCCGAAGGCGACCGAGGCGTACGCCTACGACGCCGCGCAGCTCGCGGGCGCGGCCGTCGGCGGGCGCGCGGCGCTCGCGGCGGCGCTCGCGGGCGGGACGATGACCGGCCTCACCGGGGCGATCCAGTTCGACGCAAACCACCTGCGCGCCGACGACGGCGTGATCTACACCGTCGTCGAGGACGGCGGCGTCTACTCGGTGCGGGCCGCCAAGTAGCGCCCGGAGCGCTCGACTCGTGCTACCTAGGCCGGCGTGAGCTTCTCCGCCGGCAACCGGCTGATCGTCCCGCTCGACGTCGCGTCCGCCGCGGAGGCCGACGCGCTCCTCGAGCGGCTCGGCGGCGTGCCCAGCTGGATCAAGATCGGGCTCGAGCTGTTCTGCGCCGAGGGCCCCGCGATCGTCACGCGGTACGCCGCGCGCGGGCTGTCCGTGATGCTGGACCTAAAGCTCCACGACATCCCGGAGACCGTCGCGCGGGCCACTGCGCGCATCGCGTCGCTCGGCGCCGGCCTCGTCACCGTCCACGCCGGCGGCGGGCGCGCGATGCTCGAGGCGGCGGTGCGGAGCGCGGGCGAGACGCGGGTCCTCGCCGTGACGGTGCTGACGTCGCTCGACGACGCCGACCTCGCGCAGATCGGCGCGCAGGGGCCCGCCCTGGCGCTCGTGCGCCGGCGCGCCGAGCTGGCGGCCGCGGCCGGGTGCCACGGCGTGGTCGCGTCCCCGCACGAGGTCGCGGCGATCCGCGCGGTCGCGCCGCCCGGCTTCCTCGTCGTGACGCCGGGCGTGCGCCCGGCCGGCAGCGCCGCGGGCGATCAGAAGCGCGTGATGACGCCGCGCGAGGCCCGGCTCGCCGGCGCCGATCTGGTCGTCGTCGGTCGCCCGCTGCGCGACGCCCCTGACCCGGCCGCCGCGGCGCGCGCGGTCGTCGCCGAGCTGGCCTGATGGCCGGCGGGCGCGGCGGCGGCGGGCGCGGCGGCCCCGGCGGCAGCGGCGGGCGCGGCGGCCCCAGCGGCAGCGGCGGCGGTGGCCTCGGCGGCCCCGGCGAGCGGCTCGTGTTCGGCGTCGGGCCGATCCGCGAGCTGATCCTGCGGCGGCCCGCGGCGGTGCGCGCCGTGTGGGTCGATCCGCACCGCGCCGGCCGCGCGACGAGCGATCCCGTCGCGGCGATCGTCACGGCCGCGCGCGCGGCCCAGATCCGCGTCGAGGATCGCGATCGCGCGGCGCTCGATCGGGCGGCCGGCGAGGGCGCCCTCCACCAGGGCGTGATCGCGTGGCTCGGCGCGTACGCGTACGCCGAGCTGGCCGAGCTGGTCTCCGGCGACGCGCGCGCCGCGGGCGAGCCGGCGCTCGTCGTCGCGCTCGACGGCGTCGAGGATCCGCGCAACCTCGGCGCGATCCTGCGCTCGGCGTACCTGCTCGGCGCGGGCGGCGTGATCATCCCCGAGCACCGCGCCGCGCAGGTGACGCCCGTCGTCGCGAAGGCGTCCGCCGGCGCGAGCGAGCTCTTGCCCATCGCGCAGGTCCCAAACCTCGTCCGCGCGCTCGACGAGCTGCGCGAGCTCGGCCTCTGGCGCGTCGCCGTCCACGACGCGCCCGGCGCGCAGCCGATCGACGCGATCGACGGCGCGCTGCCGCTCTGCCTCGTGCTCGGCGCCGAGGGCACCGGCGTGCGCCCGCTCGTCGCCAAGAGTTGCGACTTCCACGCCGTCATCCCGATGGCGCGCGCCGCCGTCGGCTCGTTCAACGTCTCCGTCGCCGCGTCGCTCGCGCTCTACGAGGTGCGTCGCCAGCGCGCCGCCCGCGGCTGGCGGGGCCAGCCCGCTTGAACGCGACCGCCGCTCCGGATATTTCGATTTCGGCGGCGGAACAACGGCCCACACGTGTAGCGTACAAGCAGCACCCAACGACCTCTGGGCCGGGCGCAGCCGCGCTCGTCACCGGGGGCCCTGCTTTCGAGGACAACACGCACCATGGGTCTCGCCGAGCGCCGCGCCACGAAGGAATTCCAGGACAAGCATCTCCCCGAGCTGACGAAGGAGGTCCAGAAGCACGCCGGGTTCGAGGTGCCGATCGAGGTCAACTGGGATCAGCTCGCCGTCGAGGGGCAGTCGTCGGCATACAAGGAGTACTGGACCGAGGTGTTCTTCAATCCGGTGATCGAGGCGCTGCGGCAGGTCGGGCGCGACGATATGGGCAAGGAGGCGCTCAAGAGCGGCCTCAAGAAGATCGAGTTCCGCAACAGCGCGGGCTACTACTCGCCAGGCAGCGCGATCTCGTTCGAGGGTGGCGCCATCGTGATCGATCACGACTACTCGAACCTCGGTGACACCAAGGATCGCACGCAGTACCTCGTCGAGATCGTCGAGAAGGGCCTGTGAACGACGACGTCCTCTCGCAGCTCGTCGGCGCGAGCCCGCGCCGCCTGCTCGAGGACCTCGCCCGGATCGGCGTCGCGCTCGCGAAGAACGACCGCGCGCGGCCCGAGGTCGAGTGCTTCCTGGCGAGCGGCCAGACCGTGCGGGGCCGCATCGTGTCGGTCGCCGATCATCATCAGGTGGGCGCCGACGACCGCCAGGGCGCGATCGCGCTGATCGCGATCGGCGGCAACGTGCGCGGCCCGTCGGTGACGTTCGTCCGCGTCGATCAGATCGCCGCGGTGACCGTCGTCGACGCGAGCCTGCTCGTCAAGGCGCCCGTCGTCGACGCGCCGATCCCGAGCAAGCTCGAGCTCGCGCGCCAGCTCGCCGCGCGCGGGGACAGCCTCGCCGGCGTGATCGGCAAGCGGATCGAGCTCGTGCTCGGCGGCGCCAGCGAGCTCGACGACGACGGCCGCCGCGCGATCGGCGTGGCGCTGCCGCTCGTCGCCGACGTGCTCGCCGCGATCGCCTCCGACGACATGGGCAAGGAGGCGCTCGGCAAGCTCGACACCGTCGAGCTCGGCGCTGCGAGCAGCGGCGACGTCGGCACCTACGACAGCGGCCGCCGGCTCGTGATCCGCGCCCCGAAGCTGCTCACCGAGCAGTACACGGCGGCGACGCTGCGCAAGGCCATCGAGAAGCTGCTCTAGGCCAGCTCTAGGCCAGCGCTAGCCGCCGAGCTCGATGCCGATCCCCTTCGCCGTCCGCACGAGCTCGCCCTGCGGATCGACGAGCTTGAGCTTCTTGACCGCCTTCTCGATCGGCTTGGACACGATGCGGCCGCCGTCGACCGCCGCCACCGAGCCGAAGTGTCCCTCGGCGATCAGCCCCACCGCCTTGACCCCGAACCGCGTCGCGAGCTCGCGATCGTAGGCGCACGGGGCGCCGCCGCGCTGGACGTGGCCGAGCACCGTCGCGCGGACCTCGTAGTCCGTCTTTGCCGCGATGATGTCGGCCAGCTGCTGCCCCGCGCCGCCCAGGCGCTCCTGCTTGGTGACGTCGCCAGCGGCGACCACGGCGTGGCCGCCGCCCTTGACCTTGGCCCCCTCGGCGACGACCACGACCGAGTAGCTCACGCCGCGGCCGTGCCGCCGGTGGAACGCGTCGATCACGCGCTCGGGGTCGTACTCGATCTCCGGGATCAAGACGACGTGCGCGCCGCCCGCGAGCCCCGCCGTCAGCGCGATCCACCCCGCGTAGCGGCCCATCACCTCGACGACCATGATGCGCTCGTGGCTCTCGGCCGTGGTGTGCAGCCGCTCGATCGCGTCGACCACGACCTCGACCGCCGTCTGGAACCCCACCGTGTACTCGGTCGCCTCGAGGTCGTTGTCGATCGTCTTCGGCACGCCGACGATCCGCGTCGCGCCGCGCTGGATGAACTTCTGGGCGAACGACATCGTCCCGTCGCCGCCGACCACGATCAGCCCGTGGAGCTCGAGCTTCTCGAGGTTCGCCAGGCACCGGGCCGAGACGTCGTGGATCTCGACGCGCCCGTCCGGCAGCTTCACCGGATACGCAAACGGGTTCGCTCGGTTGCTCGAGCCCAGCATCGTCCCACCCCGGCCCAGCACGTGCTGGACCAGCTGCGGCGTCAGATCGATGTACTCCTCCGAGAACAGGCCCTCGAAGCCGTGCCGGATCCCGACCACCTCCCAGCCGTAGGTCTGCCGGGCGTGCAGGACGACAGCGCGGATGACGCCGTTGAGGCCGGGGCAGTCACCGCCGCCGGTCAAGATGCCGATGCGAGTACTCATCTCCCCGCGAGTATCGCGCAACGCCCGTCAGGACGCGACGCGCGTCGGCAGCCGGAGCAGCCGGCGCAGGTGCTCCGGCAGCTGCGCGAGGTTCTCGGGGTCGTCATCGACGATCACACCGCGGCACATCGGCGAGCCGCAGGCGCACGGCTCGGCCACCTCGGCGGCGAATCCGTAGTCGTAGGTGATCTCCTCGCCGACCTCGATGTCCCGCAGCGCGATCCACCAGGCCCGCATCGTCTGGGCCTCGGCGTCCCAGCGCCCCATCACCTCGGTGTTCGGATCGCACGAGTGGTTGAACCAGCGGGTCTGGCAGGTCAGGTCCCAGAAGACGCTCTTGCCGGGCATCCCCGAGCCCTCGGCGGGGAAGATCAGGGCGTAGGTGTCGTTGAACTCGGCGTCCTCGGCGTACAGGATGCCGTCGCCGTAGGTGAGGATCTCGTCCTTGGCGTACCTCCGGGTCGCGACCGCGCCGTAGCCGTGGATCGAGGACACGACGATGCGGAGGCCTTCCATGAGGGGCATTGGATGGCTGTCCATCTTCACGATCGAGCGAGCGACTGCAAGAGCTGCGGGCGCCGCAGCGGGATCTGCTAGAACGTCGCGATGACGAAGAGACTGAGCGTAGGTGTCCTCGGCGCCACCGGCATGGTGGGCCAGCGGTTCGTCGCGCTGCTCGCCGACCACCCGTGGTTCGAGGTCGTGGCCGTCGCGGCGAGCCCCAGCTCCGCCGGCAAGCCGTACGGCGAGGCCGTCTCGGGCCGGTGGACGCTCGGGACCCCCGTGCCCCCCGCGGTCGCGGCGCTGACGCTCGCCGACGCCTCCGACGTGGAGCGCGTCGCCGCCGGGGTCGATGCCGTGTTCTGCGCCGTCGACATGGCCAAGGACGCCACGGCCAAGCTCGAGGAGGACTACGCGCGTGCCGAGACGCCCGTCATCTCCAACAACTCCGCTCACCGCTGGACGCCCGATGTGCCGATGATGATCCCCGAGATCAACTCCGCCCACGCCGCCGTCATCGAGGCGCAGCGCCGGCGGCTCGGCACCCAGCGCGGCTTCATCGCGGTGAAGCCCAACTGCTCCCTCCAGAGCTACGTCCCCGCGATCCACCCGCTCTGGTCGTTCGGCCCGCGGCAGCTCGCGGTCTCCACATATCAGGCAGTCTCCGGCGCCGGTAAGACACTCACGTCCTGGCCAGAGATGGTCGACAACGTAATCCCTTTCATCAAAGGAGAAGAAGAGAAGAGCGAGCGCGAGCCGCTCAAGATCTGGGGCGTCGTGAAGGACGGCAGGATCGAGAATGCCGCCGGCCCGACCATCACCGCTCAGTGCCTGCGTGTGCCTGTGTCGGATGGGCACATGGCCGCGGTGTTCGTCGCGTTCGACAAGAAGCCGCCACGCGACGAGATGATCGCGGCGTGGAAGGAGTACTCCGGCCGTCCGCAGGAGCTCGGGCTGCCGAGCGCGCCGAAGCCGTTCCTCCACTACCTCGACGACGAGTCGCGCCCGCAGACCCGGCTCGATCGAGACGCCGGCGCCGGTCAGGCCGTGTCGATCGGGCGGCTCCGCGACGACGCGGTGTTTCAGTGGCGATTCGTCGCGCTCTCGCACAATACGGTGCGCGGTGCGGCAGGCGGCGCGGTTCTCACAGCTGAACTCCTTGCTGCGGATGGATACCTCGTCGCGAAGTAGGAACCGGGCGCCCGCGCACACCGCGCAAAACCGATTCAGACGGAGCTAGCGATCGGGGATCGCTCGGTTCCTACCAAATGTCTTCACATTGGTACATAAGCGCTCGGTATAGCCAGGGACGAGCGAGAAGCTTAATGCCTTCGCTCTTGCTCCCACTCGCGTTTCCCTGAGACCTTTGCAGGTGATGTC
>Ga0247790_10000088_pt1 | contig 46262 bp, 32 predicted proteins | sample UWRJS171409R4_FD_179913 | JGI IMG/M metagenome (GOLD analysis project Ga0247790, IMG submission 179913) | Soil microbial communities from Arlington Agricultural Research Station in Wisconsin, United States - UWRJ-S171-409R-4 | ecosystem: Environmental > Terrestrial > Soil > Agricultural land...
CCTCGACGACAACTACCCGCAGGAAGACCATTCACCGACCGGAGGTCAATGGGGAGAAATAATTGTCGTTAGTGGGTGAATCTAGTTGACGTCAGCCAGCAGCGCGAAGTAGCAGTGCGGCTGCTGCACGGCGAGGGCGGCATCGGGAAGACCCGGCTGGCCATCGAGTGGGTGCGGCGCCGACGGGCGCGGCACGAGGTTGCGGGGTTTCTTTGCCAGAACCCCGGCGAGGCATGGCTGGAGCGGCTCTGTAGCCTCGGCCCGCCGGTGCTGGTCGTCATCGACTACGCGGAGAGCCGATCTGACCTCGAGACTCTCCTGACGCGCGTGGCCGCGTTTGGGGCGGCGACCGGACCGCGCCGAGGTGTCAGGGTGCTCCTCCTTGCACGTGGTGACGGCGACTGGTGGAAGGCGTTGTTGCAACGAGACCCTGCGATCCGGGCGCTCGTCGAGACCCGCGAGCCGATCAAGCTGTCGCCGCTGGCAGTGACTGTGGCGGCACGCGAAGACGTGTTCGTTGCGGCATCGATGACCTTCGCGGCGATCCGAGGGCAGGCGCCGATTCTGCGTTCGCCGATCGCTCTGGAGGACTCGCGCTTCGACCGCGTGCTCTATCTGCACATGGCCGCACTCGCCGTCGTGGAGCGTGCGAGAGAGAACGCAGAGCCGGCCAAGGGCGGTGCGCCAGCAAAGAGCGTCGTGGTCGATGCAGGCTCGTTGATGGACGAGATCCTGGAGCACGAGGAGCGCTTCTGGGTAGGCGAAGAGAGGAGCCGATCCGGCATTTCAATGAACGTGTCGTTGGCGCGGCGACTGGTCGCGGCGGCGACGCTTCGAGGGGGGCTCACCACAGAGCGTCAGGTCCGCGAACTGTGCGTACGACTCGAGGAGCGACCGAGGACCCGCGACGACGACGAGATCATCGCGCTGCTTCACGATATCTACCAGTGTGTCGACCGTACGAAGTATCTACCGGGCCTCGAGCCAGACTTGCTCGGTGAGAGGATGGTGCTGCGAGTCGCGGCGCCACCCGAGGGTGCAGGGGCTCCAGCAGGGGACTCCTGGATCGATCTCGTCGTGGTCCCTGGGGACGATGCGTCGGCGCTCATGGCAGCCTTCACAGTCCTCGGCCGCGCCTCGGCGACGAACCCAACGGCGGCAAGGCCATGGATCGAGACCCTGCTCCGAAGCGAGCTCGTCACGCGGGCAGTGCTTGCCCTGCAAGCTGGCAAGACCGTCGGGCAACGGACCGCATCCTCGGTGCTCGGCGATCTGCTCGCGGAGGCACTGGAACGCGACGGGTCGGCCTCCATCGCGGCCGAGCTCGCCCGAGAGAAGATCCCATACCCGACCGTATCGTTGCGGCGAGTTGCGGAGTGGCAAAGCCGGATGCTCCTCGCACACGCGCCCAAGGGAGATGACGATCGCACCATGGCGGCACGTGCTGCCTTGTTGAACGACCAGGGTATCCACCTCGGCGAGTTGGGCCAGCGCGAGGCGGCGCTGGCGGCCGCGCGCGAGGCGGTCGCCCTTCGTCGCACGCTGGCGACGCGCAACCCCGACGCATTCCAGCCCGACCTCGCAGCCAGCTTGAACAACCTGGGCGCGAAGTTGGGCGAGCTAGGTCAGCGCGAGCTGGCGCTGGCGGCCACGCGCGAGGCGGTCGACCTCTACCGCGCGCTTGCGACGCGCACCCCCGACGCGTTCCAGCCCGCCCTCGCGATCAGCTTGAGCAACCTGGGCAGGATGTTGAGCGAGCTAGGCCAGCGCGAGGCGGCGCTGGCGGCCACGCGCGAGGCGGTCGCCCTTGGTCGCACGCTGGCGACGCGCACCCCCGACGCGTTCCAGCCCGATCTCGCAGCCAGCTTGGTCAGCCTGGGCGGTCGGTTGAGCGATCTGGGCCAGCGCGAGGCGGCGCTGGCCGCCACGCGCGAGGCGGTCGACTTGTACCGCACGCTGGCGACGCGTAACCCCGACGCGTTCCAGCCCGCCCTCGCCATGAGCTTAATCAACCTGGGCGCGGGGTTGAGCGATCTAGGCCAGCGCGAGGCGGCGTTGGCGGCCACGCGCGAGGCGGTCGCCCTCTATCGCACGATGGCGTCACGCACCCCGGACGCGTTCCAGCCCGCCCTCGCAGACAGCTTGAGCAACCTTGGCATCCACTTGAGCAAGCTAGGCCAGCGCGAGGCGGCGCTGGCGGCCACGCGCGAGGCGGTCGCCCTCTATCGCACGCTGGCGACGCGCACCCCCGATGCGTTCCAGCCCGACCTCGCAGCCAGCTTGGGCAACCTGGGCATCCGGTTGAGCGAGCTAGGCCAGCGCGAGGCGGCGCTGGCGGCCATGCGCGAGACGGTGGACCTCTACCACACGCTGGCGACGCGCATCCCCGACGCGTTCCAGCCCGACCTCGCCAAGAGCTTCAGCAACCTGGGCATGATGTTGAGCGAGCTAGGCCAGCGCGAGGCGGCGCTTGCTGCTATGCGCGAGGCGGTCGCCCTCTACCGCACGCTGGCGATGCGCACGCCCGATGCGTTCCAGCCCAACCTTGCCATGAGCTTGCGCAATCTGGGCGGCCGGTTGCGTAAGCTGGGCCAGCGCGAGCCGGCGCTTGCTGCTATGCGCGAGGCGGTCACCCTCTACCGCACGCTGGCGACACGCGACCCCGACGCGTTCCAGCCCGACCTCGCCATGAGCTTGCACAATCTGGGCGCTCTGTTGAGCGAGCTGGGCCAGCGCGAGCTGGCGCTTGCCACTACGCGCGAGGTGGTCGATCTCTACCGCACGCTGGCGACGCACAACCCCGACGCGTTCCAGCTGGTCCTGGCCATAAGCCTGAACAACCTGTGCACGATATTGAGTGAGCTGGGCCAGCACGAGGCGGCACTGGCCGCTACGCGCGAGGCAGCCGATCTTCACCGCACGCTGGCGACGCGCTTTAGCCCGCCCTCGGCATGAGCTTGAACAGCCTGGGCGAGAGGTTGAGCGAGTTGGGCTCGCGCGAGCCGGCACTGGCCGCCACGCGCGAGTCGGTCCCAGGTCCGTCTGGCGTACGATGGGCGCCATGTTCCTCGGTCACTTCGCGGTCGGTCTGGCAGCGCGCCCGCTCGCGCCACGCGTGCCGCTGCCGGTCCTCCTCCTGGCGCCGCTGGTAATGGACGTGGCGTGGCCGGTCCTCGTCGCCGTCGGCGTCGAGCGCGCGCGGATCGAGCCGGGCCACCTCGCGGCGTCGCCGCTGGTGCTCGAGCACATGCCGTACTCGCACAGCCTCGTGGCTGGCCTCGGCTGGGCGCTCGCCACGGCGCTGATCTACGGCGCCCTGGCCCGCGATCGGCGCGGCGCGATCGTCGTCGCCGCGCTCGTGCTGAGCCACTGGCTGCTCGACTGGATCACCCACGAGCCCGACATGCCGCTCGTGCCGGGCGGCGGCCGCTACGGGCTGGGGCTCTGGCGCTCGCTGCCGGGGACGCTCGTCACCGAGCTCGTCATGTTCGCGGCCGGCGCATGGCTCTATACGCGGGCGACGCGCGCCACCGGGCCGTGGGGCCGCTACGGCTGGCCCGCGCTCGGTGGCGTGCTCGCGCTGGGCTTCGTGGGCGGGACCTTCGGTAAGCCGCCGGAGGCGATCGAGCCGCTCCTCGTCACGATGGGCCTGACGATGGCCCTGGTGATCGGGGTGGCGATCGCGGTGGATCGCCAGCGCCCGCCACGCCCGCCGGATCCGGCGTGACCGGCCGACGGCGCCGATCGGGCCACCGAGCACGTCATCGCGACGCGCCTGCAGGCGTCGATCTAGCGAGCGGTGACCTTCTACCCGTAAGTACTAATACGCGCTCCCGAGTAGTCAGAATTCTCATTTGACCCGGACTGAGGTCGGGTATCCGTTAATTCACGTACGGAGCCTCGGTCGCGCCCAGCGACCCGGTCAGCTCGTCGCAACCCGAGGTGATTCGGTCTACCTCTGGCCTAGCTGGGGCGTCCTTGTCGCTGTCATTACGAGTGATACGGTCGGTGTAACAAGGAGGCCGGCGTGGTGAGCGTAAGGCAAGTGAGTGGGTGTGAAGGGCGAGCACCATCCTCGGCCGCTGCGGCGCGCGCTGCGCAGGCTCGGGCAGGGACCGCGAGCGTCCCGGCGAACGGCAACGGTACAGCCTCGCTGATCGGTGCAGTCCCTGAGCCGCTCGCCCCCGATCCCGCTGCACAGGTCGCATGTATCCCCGAGCTCCGCTGTGAGATGAGCCTGGGCGACCCCACCGGGGTCGTCATCGACTCGGTCATGGTTCGCATGTACGAGCTCTTGCGTAAGCTCGCCGGCGGCGACATCTCGGTGCTGCTCCTGGGTGAGACCGGGGCAGGTAAGGAGTTCGCCGCGCGAGCTGTCCATGCGTGGTCGCGGCGGGCAGCGGGCCCCCTCCTGGCGCTGAACTGCGCCGCATTGCCGGAGAGCCTCATGGAGAGCGAGCTCTTCGGCTACGTGAAGGGCGCATTCACGGGGGCCGATCGCAACAAGCTAGGCCTCCTGGAGGCCGCCTGCGGCGGGACCTTGTTCCTCGACGAGGTCGGCGAGCTGTCGCTCGGTGCGCAAGCCAAGCTCCTGCGCGCGATCGATGCGCGCGAAGTCACTCGCATCGGTGATGTCACCCCACGACCGGTGGATTTTCGTCTCGTTGCGGCCAGCAACCGAGATCTGGCCGCGGAGAGGGTGCGCCGGCAATTCCGTGAGGACCTGTATTACCGACTGGCCGCCGCGACCGTTACCGTCCCCCCGCTTCGCGAGCACTCGGGCGATATCCCGGCGCTGGCCAGGATGTTTGTCGCGCGCGCATGCGGAGCCATGGCGCGGTCGCCGCTGCCCCTGTCGGACGCTGCCATGCAGTTGCTGCTCTCGTATCGATTTCCCGGCAATGTCCGCGAGCTGGCCAACGCCATCGATTACGGCGTGGCCACCGCGGCGGGCGATCGTATCGAGTCGTGGGACCTGCCGGCTGGGCTCGGTACCGGCGAGCCAGGCTCCGGCGAGCCAGGCAGCCAGGCGCGATTCCAGCCGATCGCCGAGGAGATCGCCGCGCTCGAGAAGCGCCGAATGACCGAGGCGCTGGCTGTCAGCGGCGGGAACCAGTCCGAAGCCGCAAAGTTGATCGGCATGCCGCGCCGGACCTTCGTCCGCAAGATGCGCCAGTACAGGCTTTGTTGACGTCGCCCGCCGGCTGTCGTGAGCCGTTTTTGCCTAGCGTTGCGCCATTGCGGCTCAAGCGAGCTGTCTCCCGGCGGCTCGCGTCACGCGAGAGGCCGATCTTCAGGTGGTCCCGTACGTGCACAGGCTTTCAGCGCAGAACGACGATGGGGCGAGTGCCCGTTCGCGGCAACCGCGCCACCGTCCCTACAAGGACGTGGACAATGATGACGATGACGATGACAAGGACGCGATTGTATCTCACGACTCTGCTGGCGATGGCCCTTATTCCCGCCTTGATCGCGTGCACGCCCGAGGACGGCGACATGGTCGGGAGCGACAAGACCAGCGTGTCGGAGCCCGATAACGGGGAGCCCGGGCGGGAGGCCCCCGGTCCGTACGACCACGAGTCCTTGCTGGCCCCGCCTGCGACGGAAGCGGTTCCCGAGGGAGCCTCTCCAGAGCTCCTGGCCGAGTTGGAGCGCCTGCCGGTTCCCTATGACCGAAACCACTTGCCGGTCATCTACGACAAGGACGGCAAGCTGCGTGTCGCGGAGCAGCCGGTCGCCGTGGAACCCAGCCTCAACAATGCGGACCGAAACCTCTACGTGGTGGGTGGCGGCGATTGGGTCACCTACCACTATATAGAGCTCCCTTTGCCCTCCTATATGACCGACTTCGACGGAGGAACGATCAGGCTCATCATGCAGCATGAGCTCGACTCGTATGACCAGGTCCGCATCATCGACGAGCACATCGGGACGGAGTACGCCGATAACTCGTATGGAGCACGCGGGCGGTTCCCTGGTCGGTATGGTTGGACCCGGCAATCGGGTGGCGGTGATCTCGCCTGGATCCTCGGTGACGGGACCCCCCACAATCTGGCCAACCCCTGGGACTGGGCGTGGGTCCTGGATTACCGGTGGTTGCAGGGCAATTCGGTGCTCGGCGGGGACTACATCCGGATTTACTCACACCCTCACGTGACCACCCGGGTGGTCTTCGTGGACTGAGCCCTCGATTGATCCTATGGCGTTGCGGCCTGGGCCGGCGCACCGAGCAGCGTGTCGGCCGCGGCGAGGTAGCGCCGCGCCTTCTGTCGCGCGAGCTCGTTCGCGAGCCGGCGCTCGGGCCACCGCGTGACGTCGGCGGCGAGCACGCGCTCGAGCGTGGCCACGAACAGGGCGCGATCCCGCCGGGCGACCGCGACGCCGTGCGCGTACATGACATCGGCGATCAGCCCGCCTGGGCCGAGCGATCTGCGCGCGGCCTCGAAGTGCCGCGTGCCGTCGTCGCCGGGCAGAAACCGGCTGCGCCCGGCGAGCAGCGTGCCGAGCAGGAGCTCGCCGTCGGCGTCGTGAGCGCCGGGCAGGAGCTGCGTGCACCGGGTCAGGGTCTCCGTGAGTGGGCCGAGCCGGGCCAGGTTGCGCAGCGGATCGAGCGCGAGCTGTACGGCATCGCTCGACGCGATCCACAGCAGCGCCGGGACCTCCGCCCGCGTGGCCCGGGCGACGAGCGCGCTCCAGGCCGCGCCGCCGCGGGCGCGCGCGTCGCGCCACGCGGGCGGGAGCAGGGCGAGGCTCGCGTCGGCGCACGCCGCGAGCAGAGGGCCGAGCCGCGCCGAGATGCGCGCGGCGTCGCCGGTGCGGCCGGTGAGGCTCGCGTCCTCCCAGTCATCGAACACGAAGCCGGTCGCGTACTGGCACAGGCTCTCGGCGCGCAGCTGCCGGAAGCCGGCGTGGTGCGGATACGCGAGCGCGAACGCCTCGAGCTGGACGATCCCGCCGGGCATCGCCTCGCGCGCGAGCTGGACGTCGGGCAGCCGGCGCGCGGCCTCCTGCGATCGCTCCAGGACGTCGTACGTGGTCCGCGCGGCGCGCTCGTTGATCCACGACGAGCAGCCGAGCGTGGCGCACACGGCGACGATGCCGGCGAGGGGGAGCGAGCGGGCGAGGGCGAGGGCCCTCATCGCGCCTCCGCCGAGCCGGCCGCTGATCGCAGCGCTTCGTCGACGGAGGCGCGCCCCACCGCCGCGGCGCCGAGCGGCGGCTCGATCAGCTGCTCGATCAAGACCGCGCCGCGCGCTGGCGCGTCGCAGACGGCCATGTCCTCCGCGATCGCGCGCGCCCGGTCGCGGAACCCGGGCTCGCCCAGCGCGCGCCGAACCGCCGCGCGGATCCGCGCTGGCTTCGGCCGCCCGGTGCGCAGATCGATCCCCGCGCCCGACCACTGCACGCGCGCCGCGATCTCCGGCTTCTCCTCGCTGCCGCCCGCGACCACGAGCGGCACCCCGGCCGCGAGCGCCATCTGGACCCCGCCGTAGCCGCCGTTCGTGACCACCGCGGAGAGGAGCGGCATCAGCGCCTGGTACGGGATGAACGGCGCGATCCGCGCGTTCGCAGGCGGCTCCTCGATCGCCGCGCCCGACGTCGCGACCACGAGCACCGGCTCGTCTGCGAGCGCGCGCAGAGCCGGCGCGATCAGCTCCCGGGGATCCGTCGCGAGCGTCCCCTGCGTGACGAGCACGATCGGCGTGCCGCGCGCGCGCGCCGCCGCGAGGTCGCTCCACCAGGGCGGCCGCGCGGCCGCCGGTGCGCCCGACGGCACGAGCGGGCCGATGAACTGCACCTGCGCCGGCAGATCGCTGCGCGGATACTCGAACGCTGGCACGGTCGGCTGCAGGTAGAGCCGCGGCGCCATCACCTCGAAGTACGTGCGCTCCGTCGGCGGCAAGCCGGCCGCGGCGCGCGCGCGCTGGTACGCGCGGTTCACGCCCCGGAACAGGACGCGGAAGATGAGCCAGTTGAGCAGCCGGTAGATCCAGCGCGGCTCGCCGGCGCGCGCGGGGCGGCGCGCCGAGCCGAACGGCGCCGTGTCGATGCTCGGGGCCATGAGCGCGCTGATCCCGAGCCCGGCCCACGGCAGGCCGTGCTTCTCGGCGAGGAGCGCGGCGCCGAGGTGCGCCTGGTCCGCGAGGATCGCGTCGGGGCGCGCCTCGCCGGCGAGCGCCTCGAGATCGCGCAGCTGATCGGGCGCCGGATCGATGAACATCGCCCGGAGCTGCGCCTTCACGCGCGCGAGCCCGCGCGTGCCACGCAGGGCGGGCAGGGCGGCCTCGATCTCGGCGTCGTCCCAGTCGTGCGCGGCGCGCATCGGCGCGAACGCGGCGCCGGTCGCCTGGATCGCGCGCGCGAACTTCTTCGCCGCGTACCACTGCACGTGGTGGCCGCGCGCGACGAGCGCGCGCACGAGCAGCAGCATCGGGTGCACGTGGCCGGTCAGCGGGACCGTGGCGACGAGGAGGCGCGCCATCACAGCCCTCCCAGCGCGGCCGCGATCATCCGGCCGAGCCCGACGCGCCAGGACGGCAGCGCGATGCCGAGCGCGCGCAGCCGGCCGGTGTCGAGCACGCTGTACGCGGGGCGGCGCGCCGGGGTCGGGTAGTCCGCCGTGGTGATCGGCTCGACGCGCTCGCACGCGAGCTGCGTGTGGCGGTGGGCCTCGGCCACGATCGCGATCGCCAGGCCATGCCACGTGGTCGGGCCGCTGCTGCGCGCGTGGTAGATCCCGCTCGGCGCGCGCGTCGCCAGCTCGAGCAGCGCCGCCGCGAGATCGTCGGCGCAGGTCGGGCAGCCGCGCTGATCCGCCACGACCCGCAGCGCCGGCAGCTCCCGCGCGAGCCGCAGCATCGAGTGCACGAAGCTCGGGCCGCCCTCGCCGAACAGCCACGACGTCCGCACCACGGCGCCGCCCGCATCGAGCACCTGGCGCTCGCCCGCGGCCTTGCTCGCGCCGTAGACGTTCTGCGGCGAGACCGGATCGTCCTCGCGGTACGGGCGCCGCGCGGCGCCATCGAACACGTAGTCGGTCGAGACGTGCAAGCAGAGGACCCCGGCGGCGGCGCAGGCGCGCGCGACGTGCCCGGCGCCGTCGGCGTTGATCGCGAACGCGCGCGCGCGCTCGGCCTCGGCGCGATCGACGGCGGTGAACGCCGCGGCGTTGATGACGACGGCGGGCGCGTGGGCGCGCAGCGCGGCGTCGATCTGCGCGGGCGCGGTGACGTCGAGCGCGTCTGCGCCGAGCGCGACGGCCACGTCGCCGCGCGCGGCGGCCGCGCGCACGAGGCTGCGCCCGAGCTGACCGCGGCCGCCGGTGACGAGGACCTTCATGGCACGTAGCGCGGCAGCTCGGCGTCGCGCAGCGCGGGGGCCGCGGCGTCGCGGGGGGAGAGGATCGGGGGCTGGCGCACGGGCCACGCGATCGCGAGCTCGGCGTCGTCCCAGCGCACGGCCCGCTCGTGCGCGGGCGCGTACGGCGCCGTGCACTTGTAGATGACGTCCGCGTGATCGGAGAGCACCGCGAAGCCGTGCGCGAAGTCCGGCGGGATCCACAGCTGGCGGTGGTTCTCCGCCGACAGCACGGTGCCAAACCACCGGCCGAACGTCGGCGAGCCGCGGCGGATGTCGACCGAGACGTCGAAGATCTCGCCGCGCGTCACCTGCACGAGCTTCCCCTGCGGCGCGCCGAGCTGGTAGTGCAGCCCGCGCAGCGTGCCGGCGACCGACGACGAGAAGTTGTCCTGCACGAGCTCGGCGGTGATGCCGAGCTCGGCGTACCGATCGCGGCGGTACAGCTCGCAGAACCGGCCCCGCGCGTCGTCGAACACCGCGAGCTCGATCAGCACCACGCCGGGCAGCGAGGTCGGCAGCGTGTCCTCGGTGCGCCGCCGCGCCCGCCGGTGCGTCGCCGCGTCGCCGGTGGCGCGCGGAGTGGCCGGGGCGCGCAGCGCGATGGCAGCTGCGTCGCTACCGCCGGCGAGGGAGATGCCCTTGGTCGCCATCACTGATGGGAGGTCGGCCGCGGCCGAACGGTTACAGCGGGCGGGGCAGGGGCAGGGGCGGGGCTCGCTAGATCAGCGGCAAGGACAGCGCGAGCAGCCCGGCGAGCACCAGCGCCGCGTGGAGCCGGCGGCACACGGTCTGCGTCCGGCGCCAGCCGGTGACGAGCACGAGCGCGGCGGCGGCGCGCCGCATCGCGATGACGCCGGGGACGAGCGCGAGCAGCGCGCCGAGCGCGGCGAGCCGCACCGCGAGCTCGCTCGCCGGCAGGATCGCGCGCGGCCAGATCGTCGGCAGGAGCAGGAGCTGGGCGATCACCACGACGGAGATCGCCCAGCGCTGGCCAGCGAGCAGCGCCGTCGCCGCGACGGCGAGCACCGCGGCGACCTCCGGCCCGTGCCAGCTGCTCGGCGCCAGCGGCAGCGCGAGCAGCGCCGCGAGCAGCGCCGTCGCGCCGACCCGCACATCGGCGCGGCGCCTGCGGAGCCGCGCGAGCTCACGCCAGCGCCGCGGATCCGGGGAGCCCGCGCGCGCGGCTTCGCCCCGATCAGCCGCGGTCATCGCTGAACTGTCATGGTCTGGTGACACCCGACGAGCGATTGTACTTAGCCCGATACAAGTGTGAACGGCTAAGTTGCCGGAAGAGCTGCGAGCTCTTCGGAGCCGCCCCGCGCCGCCCCGGCCCGCGCCGCCGCTGCCGCGATTACTCCGCGATCTCGCGCAGCTTGCGCAGCATCTCGCGCGCCTCGTCGCACCGGCCGGCCGCATCCTTGAGCGACTGCCGGATCAGCTCGAAGCTCGCGCGCGGCAGGTTCTGGGCGTACTGCTCGAACTCGCCCTCGGCCGCCATCACCTCGATGCGCATGCTCGACAATAGATCGTTGAGCGCGGCGGACGTCTCGGCCGTCATCGAGGCGATCTCGAGCGCGCGCTTGACCTTGGCGCTGCCGGCCTCGGACGCGATCAGCTGCTCGGCGCGCTCGAGGCGCGTCTTCAGGTTGTCGCGCTCGATCTCGATCATCGATAGATCGTTCTCGAGGTCCTCCATCCGGCGGACCGTGTCCTGGTTGAACTTGTTGGCGCGGTACATCCGCAGCTCGGTCTGGAGCTGCTCGACGCGGCGCCGCAGGACGCGGATCTCGGCCTCGGCCTCGGCCTGCGCCTGCGAGGGCATCGCGGGCGGCGGCTGCGCCGGGGCGGTCGGCGTCGGGGCCGGCGTCGCCGCCGACGGCTGGATCACGGCGACGTGGCCCGTGGGCCCGACGGGCGAGGTCGCCCCGCCGCCCGGGTGCTGCATCATCGGCGACATGCCGCCCGGCGCCGGCACGTCGCTGGCGCCGCCACCGGCGTCGACGAAGCGCAGCCACAGGCTGCCGCAGCGGACCGCGTCGCCGTGCTTGAGCAGGTGGCTCTGGACGCGCTGCTCCTGGAAATAGACGCCGTTCGCCGACGACAGATCCTCGAGCACGTAGCCGCCGCCGCCCCAGAAGATGCGCGCGTGGTGGCGCGAGACCATCGCGTCGTCGGTGCGGATCGCGCAGTCCATCGCGCGCCCGATGCGGATCTCCGCCGAGGCCAGATCGAGAGAACCTTCGATGCCCTGCGCATCGCGCCAGAGGAGCCGCGCCACTTCTGGAAAAAGGTAAGCCAGGCCCTCGAGATCCACAAGTTTGAGGCCCGCCTTGCGTCACCGCCCGGCGAGCGGAGGGCATCCCTGCGTGGTAAGTGAGCGCCATGTGCGGCGTCTTCGGCATCCACGGCCACGACGAGGCGGCAAATATCGCCTACCTCGGCATGCACGCGCTCCAGCACCGCGGGCAGGAGTCGGCCGGGCTGGTCGCCGTGGCCGATGGCAAGCTCCGCCGGCACGTGGCCATGGGCCTGGTCTCGGACGCATTCAACCGCGAGGCACTGGACAAGCTGCCCGGAGCCATGGCCATCGGCCACATCCGGTACTCCACGGCCGGCAGCTCGGAGCTCCGCAACGCCCAGCCGTTCGTGTTCGAGTACGCGGGGGGATCGGTCGCGATCGCCCACAACGGCAACCTGGTCAACGCCGCCGAGCTCCGGGCCGAGCTCGAGGCCCAGGGCTCCATCTTCCAGACCTCGAGCGACACCGAGGTGATCGTCCACCTGATGGCCAGGGCCCAGGCGCCGGACGTCGTCGGCAGGCTCGTCGCCGCGCTCCGCCGGGTCTCGGGGGCCTACTCGCTGGTCCTCGTCACGGACGACGAGAAGATGATCGGCGTGCGCGATCCCAACGGCTTCCGGCCGCTCGTCATCGGGCGGCTCAAGGACGCGTTCGTCCTGTCATCGGAGACCTGCGCGTTCGATCTGATCGAGGCCGAGTTCATTCGCGAGGTCGAGCCGGGCGAGATCGTCGTCGTCGGCAAGGGCGGGGTGACGAGCCACCGGCTGCCGGAGCCGGCGCAGCGCTCGTTCTGCGTGTTCGAGCACGTCTACTTCGCGCGGCCCGACAGCCTCCTGAACGGCAAGTCCGTGTACCGCGCCCGCGAGAAGATGGGGCGGCGGCTCGCGCAGGAGGCGCCCGTCCCCGCCGACGTCGTGGTCCCGGTGCCGGACTCTGGCGTCCCGGCGGCGATCGGCTACGCCAAGGAGGCCGGCCTGCCGTTCGAGATGGGCCTCCTCCGCTCGCACTACGTCGGGCGGACGTTCATCGAGCCGCAGGACTCGATCCGCCACTTCGGCGTGCGGCTCAAGCTCTCGCCGGTGCGCGCCGTGGTCGACGGCAGGCGCGTCGTCGTCGTCGACGACTCGCTCGTCCGCGGCACCACGTCGCGCAAGATCGTCAAGATGCTGCGCGGCGCCGGGGCGCGCGAGGTGCACCTCCGGATCGGCGCGCCGCCGACGACGCACCCCTGCTTCTACGGCATCAACACGCCGACCCGCAGCGAGCTGGTGGCCGCGTCGCACACGATCGACGAGATCGCGCGGTACGTGACCTGCGACTCCCTCGCGTACCTCTCCCACGACGGCATGATGACGGCCGTCCGCGGCGAGGCGGCCGGGACCGGCTACTGCTCGGCGTGCTTCACCGGCAAGTACCCGGTCGCGCTCGGCACGTCGGACCTTGTCCAGCTCCGCCGCGCCAGGGTATAGGGTACCGTCATGCCCATCGAGTCCGTCGATGTCCGCGCGCTGCGTGCGCAACTGAAGGAGCTCGGCCAGAAGGTCGACGAGCTCCGGAGGTTACTTTGACGTCGATCAGAAGCGCCTGAAGATCGAGGAGCTCGACTCGATCGCCGCGCGGCCGGCCTTCTGGGACGATCAGAAGAAGGCGCAGGCCGTGCTGCGGGACAAGAAGCAGCTCGAGTCGGTCGTGAACACCTACGACGCCCAGAAGCGGGCGCTCTCCGACGGCGAGGTCCTGCTCGAGCTCGCCGAGGAGGCGAGCGACGAGGCGTCCGCGAAGGAAGTGGAGGCCGCGATCGCGGCCGTGCGCAAGGCGCTCGACGACATCGAGTTCCGGCGCATGCTCTCGGGCGAGCTCGACGGCGGCGGCGCGATCGTCGAGATCACGTCGGGGGCCGGCGGCGTGGACGCCTCGGACTGGGCGGCGATGCTGATGCGCATGCTGATCCGGTACTGCGAGCGCAAGGGCTGGAAGGTCGAGGTCCTCGAGGAGACCCCGGCCGAGGAGGCCGGGATCAAGCACGCCACGCTCGCGGTCGCAGGCGACTACGCCTATGGCCTGCTCAAGGCCGAGGACGGCGTGCACCGGCTCGTGCGGGTCTCGCCGTTCGACGGCAACGCGCGCCGCCAGACGTCGTTCGCGTCGGTCCGCGTCCGGGCCGACATCGACGACGACATCGTGGTCGACATCAACGAGGTCGATCTGCGGATCGACACGTACCGCGCCGGCGGCGCCGGCGGGCAGCACGTCAACAAGACCGACTCGGCGGTGCGCATCACGCACAACCCGACCGGCATCGTCGTGCAGTGCCAGAACGAGCGCAGCCAGCACGCGAACAAGGCCAAGGCCATGAAGCTCCTGCGCGCCGCGCTCTACGACTTCGAGCTCGCCAAGCGCGAGGCGAAGGCCGCCGAGGACGCCAAGGCGCGCCTCAAGATCGAGTGGGGCTCGCAGATCCGGAGCTACGTCCTGTTCCCGTACCAGCAGGTCAACGATCACCGGACCGAGGTGAAGACCAGCGACGTCGACGGCGTCCTCGACGGCGACCTCGACGAGCTGATCCGCACGTACCTGCTCAAGGCCGCCAACGAGCCGGCCCAGGCCAACTAGCGGCCGCTCCGACATCGGCGCACCTGGCGGCTGTCCGAGCCGTGCACAGTGTGGCGCCGCCCGGGCGTCGGGGTTGCTGTGATTTCGCGGGGGCCGGTCGCGTGACCTCCAGGCATCCGTGTTGCACCATCGCATCGCAAGGAGGAGCGATGGCGAAGCGTCTGCGTCTGGTCCTGGTACTCGCGATCACCGCACTGGCCGCCTGCGGCCCCGACGAGGTCGGCAACGAAGGCACCCTGGTCGGCGGGGCGTGCATCGACTCGCGAGACTGCGAGTTCGATTGCCAGCGCAGCGGCGACTACCCGCAGGGGACGTGCACCGTGCCGTGCGACTTCGACGAGGATTGCCCGAGCGGCACGTTCTGCATCGACACCGAGGGCGGCGTCTGCCTGCTCGGCTGCGACTTCCCGGAGGACTGCCGCGTCGGCTACACGTGCAAGGGGCGCCCGAGCCGCGGCCGGGGGGGCGAGGCGCTCGTGTGTAGCAACTAGCGCCAATGCCGGTCAGTTAGCGCTCCTCTCCGTCGAGGACGGCCGCTTGCGGGCGTAGTTGCTCATCTTGATTTTGACGGCGCGTGGAAACGTGCGGTCGGGCCGGCGTGGTGGCAACACGAACCGGCGGATCTTGTCGCGCATGTCGCCGAGGTGCCTCGGGATCGCCCCAGGCGACGTGGTGAAGGTCGACCATGTCCACTCGTCGACGATGTACCGCAGTGCGGCGATGAAGCTGACGCGCAACGGGGAGACGCCCAGCTCGTCGGCGATGCGTTGCATCTCGAGGCGGATCAAGTTGTAGGCGATCAGCAAGCCCCAGAGCTCCTGCTCGACGGCCGCGGGGCTCTTGCTGCGGATCGTCTCGAGGCGTTGCAGCATCTCGGTCTTGAGCTCGCCGAACCCAAGTTCCAGCTCCCACCGCTCGTGGTAGAGGACGCGCAGCTCCTCGGCAGGGTAGCGCTGGGCGTCGACGAGCGAGGTCAGCAAGCAGGACGGCCGATAGCCCTTGCGCTGGTATCGCACGGCGCGCGCGACGAAGGTCTTGGGGAGCGTGGGGTCCTTCTTCTGGGCGGCCTTGCTCACCGTCATCTCGACGAGGGAGTCGCCGGGCCCCAGCTTCTTGAGCGTCTTCCACTTCGTGGTCGTCTTGGCGCGTGTCAGCCAGTGCCGATTCGCGCCGCCCTTCTGCAACGGCACCAGGACGTTGGCCTGCAGATAGCCGCGATCGAGGAGCACCAAGCTGTCGTCGGGAACCGAGCTCCAGAGCTGTGCCGCGTACCGGCGCTCGTCGAGGCCGTACGGTCCGAAACTGGCATCGACGAGCTGGTGCGAGCGCAGCACCATCAGCGTGACCATCCGGACCTGCGGGTAGCCGGTCGGGCCGCGCGGGCCGCCCTGCTGACACCCGAAGTGGCGCCGATTCTCCGCCGTGTCGGGCACGCGGAGCGTGGAGCCATCGACGCCGAACAGGGACAGCCCGCGCCAGCGATCCGCAGCGGCCTTCGGGAGGCCCCATTCGGGTGCGGTGCGGTGAAACAGCCACTCCATCGGCTCGGGGCCGACGCGGGCGCGTGCTTGCACGACCGCGCTGGGGACGATGCTGCGCGTGCCGTTCGCGGCCGGCAGGACGAGATCGAGCTGCCGAACGACCTCGGCGATCGGGCGGTCCCGGAGCAACGCCATTCCAATCACCAGCCAGACCACTTGCTCCGCTGGGAGCCGCCGCCTGCGGATCGTCGCGGTACCGGTCGACTGCAACGCCTCCTCGATCCTCACCGGGTCGAGATGGCGGGCAAAGTTTTGGAAGCTTTCCGGAGTGACGCTGGCCGTTAACGCCAGCGCCTCGTCGAATCGCAGGTTGCTCTCGCTCAAGATCGGCGCAGCATGATCCTCTCGACGATCCCGGACTAATCCGGATATCATCAAGGTCTGATTCCGGAGTGACTTCGCGAGCTTGTCGCTATCTGATCGGCATTGCGGCTAGCCCCGGCTAGCCCCGGCTAGCGCTGGCGAGGCGCGTCGACGCCGTCGAGGCAAGCCGTGGCGGCTGGCGTTGGCGGCCATCAGCGCCGTACGTGCTGGGCAAGCGCACCCTGTCTGACTCGGCTTAATACAGATCGTGGACTCTTTATTCGGAATTAATCCTCGTGAATTTGACTTTCTCTTTATAGAAGGCTCTCTCATAAAGAGTTGGAAAAGACGCTCCTTCAGACACTGGAGTCTATTGCGTCCGACGCATTCGCCATATCAGTGTTCCGGCCGAGGCAGGTGCGTCCCGATGGGGTTCGACCGCGAAAAGCGTCTGGGAAACGATCAGGGGTACCGCGGGCATGATGACGAGCTCGAGGGGCGCGATGAGCGCCGCGCCCCATGGCCCGGTAAACGGACCCTGGTCGAGCGGGAGTACGCCAGGAATCCCAGCTGGATATTGGCCCGCCGGACCTTGTCCGAAGGGGCCGCCGACCAGCAGCGCGCGCCGCTGGGGCCGGCACCCACGATCCCCGCGCCGGTCGCGCCCGCGCTGTATGTGGATCGCAGTCCGCCGAAGCAGAGCGCGCCGGCCCCCAGAGGCCATGGGCTGAGTGACTGGGCGGGCGCCGGGAAGACCGGCAAGATCTTCCAGCACGCCGCGACCGAGGCGTTTGCCGGCACGCAAGGCTCGTTCGAGATTCGGGCCCGCTGGACGCTCGCCGAATTTGCGTCGTACGAGCTTGGGACCGACGCGGTGATGGAGGTGAAACGGACGATCCACGTTCGGCTGGCAGGCGGCGCGGCGATCCTCGTCGAGAGCCGGGCACGATCGTGGTTCCATGCGGACCAGCTGCCGAACGACGTGCACGCCGCGCTGCATGTGCCGGCGAAGCGGATCACGCACGATGGCGCGATCGTCGTCACCGACGACCGGGGGCTTCATCTGCTGAGGACGTACCCGCACCCGCTGGGTCGGGCGCCGTCGCTGGCGGCGATGCTGGCCGGGGAGCCGATGCTCGGCTTCGCCACGCCGCCGGAGCAGCGCCTCCAGGAGGCGAGCCACTTCGTCGTGCACACCGTGCCGCAGTACGACGCGAACATGCTCTGGATCGAGAGCATCGTGCGGGACGCGCCGGCGGCGGCGCTCGGGCTGCGTGGATACATCCAGGCGAAGCTGAACTACGAGTCTCCGCCGCCGGACGCGCTCACGGTCGCGCGCCACACGATCGCCCGGCTCGAGACCGTGATCTCGCACGCGGCGACCGGTTATGAGGGCACTGCGCTGCTGATGCAGCTCGCCGCGCTGTGGCGGCACCTCACCGAGTTGCTGCGGGTTGCCGAGCAGGCGCGGCCCGCGGACAAAGCGCTCTGGGACCACGCGCAGGGCGGTGTGCAGGCGATCGGCAAGGCCGTGGTCGGCCTCGGGGTCGCCGTGAAGGAGATCGCGTTCATGGCGCGCGATCTCGGCATGTGGGGGCTCGACGCGATCGCAGGCGCGCTCGGCGGTAACCTGGACTGGGCTGCCGCGAGCAGCATCGGCAATGCCTACCAGGCCGGCAAGTCCACGGGCGAGATCTTCACGGCGCTCGTCGAGGGCGTCATCGAGCAGTGGAGCAAGGCGATCGAGCACGCCGGCAACGGCGACCTCTCCTTGCTGCTGGATCTGAGCGCGGAGCTCGCGCTCGATCTGGCGATCGAGGCCGCGACGGCGGGTGCAGCGACGCCGGGGGTCGCCGCCAAGCGCGCCGGGACCGCCGCGCGTGTCCTCGAGCTGGCTCATGACGCAGCGGAGGTGCTCCTGTACCGCGCCCAGACTGTCGTCGCAAAGACCAGGGCCGCGGTCGCGCGCGCGCCAAGGGCGGCGCGCCAGGCGCTGCTCGACTCCCTCGACGTGGCGACCGGGCTCGCGGATGGGCTCCGCCACGCGCTCCAGCAGGCGGATGCTGGCGTCGGGCCGAAGCTCGCGCGCCTCGATCCCGGCGCGATCCCCCAGGCGATCCAGCATGCACGCGGCGCGCGTGCGATCGGCGAGGCGAAGGCCGCGATCGCGGGCCTGCAGGGCCCGGCGCGTGCGCAGGGACAGGGCGTCATCGCGGCGCTCGAGCAGCTCGCGAAGAAGGCCGGCATGTCCGATGCGATCGACGCGATCGCGCAGCGGATCGCGGACGGCGCCCCGGCAGGCTTCATCGGCAAGCTCCAAGACGCGCTCGGCACGTGGGGCCGACAGCTCGACGACGAGGTGCTCGCCGGCGTGCTCCGCCGCGCGGCGGACGCGGTCGATCCGGTGTCGTTCCTGGGCAACGTCGACTGGGTCATGCAGAGGCGCCTGAAGCTTCCGGCCCGCAAGCAGCTGGTGCGGCAGGCGGTGAAGCGCGCCGACCCGCTCGACCTGCAGTGGCTCCGCCTGCTAACAGACCTGCCCGACGAGATGCTCGAGTTCATGGCGCTCGATCCGTCGACGCACTGGAAGACCTTCATGAAGGTCTCGGACCGGCCGTCTGCCTACTCCCCGAGCGGTGTCGCGAAGCTCTTGACGAAGGCGGACTATGTCGATGCGGCGGTGAAGCTGCGTGGGGTGGCCGGTGAGCTGATCTTCGTCGTCGAGAACCTCGAGCTGCCGGGCGGCCTCAAGATCGTCGGTCGCCAGGTCGACGCCGGGGTCAAGAAGCTCGACTTCCAGCTCGAGAACGCGGCGGGCCGAAGGGCCAAGCTCGAGGTGAAAGCATGGAGCGAGAAGAGCTGGAAACGGGCGCTCGATGCCAACGTCGGCAAGCACCGGCTCCAGGGCATGACGAGGCGCATGATCGAGCAGCTCCAGGCGGCGAAGCAGACCGGCGAGGCCGTGTACCTCGCCGTCTCAGACGCGATCGGCGCCGAGCGGCTCCGGCTCAGGGCGTTACTCGCGCATCATGGCCTCGCAGATACCGTCGTGATCACGTTCCCCGAGGACAAGCTCCGGGACGCGGCGGCGAGGCTGCGCAAGGGGCTCGGCATGGGGGCCGCCAGCCTGGCGCTCGTGACGGCGGACGACCTCGCGGAGCACACCGATGAGTGACGGGAAGATATGGCCGGGGGACACGCAGTGGGCGATCGCCGGCAAGATCGCGGTGCCGGTGCTCGAGGAGATCGGCAGGCGCCTGCCGGAATGGCTCCACGGGGACGGCCAGCGCGTCGTCACCGGCGAGGACGGGTTCGCCGCCCTACTCGTCTTCGGGGGGCCCGCCGATCTCGGAGAAGATCTCGCAGCCGAGCTCGCGACGCACGGCACGGTCTATCGGCTCGACTTCGATGACGAGGCGCCGTTGGTCAAGCAGTTCACCGGCGCCCGGACGAGGCACCTACGCGTATATCCATCTGTCTTCCTCAGGAAGCACGGCATCATCGCGCCGGGGTACGAGCTGTCGTCGCGGCCGACCCCGGTGATCACACTCGGCGTGGTCGAGGGGATCACGCCCGAGGAGGCACGGCGCGCATATCCGAAGGCCCTCGCTCAGTTCGCCGCGCATCCGCGCGGTTTGCTGGTGACCGGCCACGCGGCAAGCGGCATCGCAGTCGACCTGACGATCCGACGCAAGCTCCGATCGTTCGCCATCTACTTCAACACCGAAGACCAAGGGTTCGCCTGCGTCGTCAGCGAACCGGACGGGCAGGACGCGCGCTTCGCGATCGGCGCGCCGAACCCGAACTATCCGCCGCTCGACTCGATCTTCGGCGAGACCACCGTCGACGGGATCCTCCGCGTGCTGGAGATCCCGCGCGAGCTGTTGCCGTGACCGTCGAACGGTCCAGCGGATCGTGATTGCTCCAGGCGTGTCTGGAGAATCGCTAACCCTCCTGCCACGTGTTCCAGACGTGCGCGCCGCCGGTCTCGTCGGCGAGGTAGCAGCCATCGAGCTTGTCGGCGCGCACGTGCTTGGCGAGGCCGATCACCCGGCCGGCGCGCTCGATCCGGTACACGACGCCCTCGGCCGGATCGAGCGCGCCGTGGTGGCCGTGCTCGCCGAGCCGCGTCAGCGCGTCAGCGACCGGCAGCGCGTCGCCGTCGTGCAGGATGCGCGCGACCGGCAGGCCCATGGCCGCCGCGCGACGCCGCACCTCGTCGAGCGTCCACCGCTCGGCGCCGAAGCCGTCGATCGCCACGGCCGGCCCGTGCGGCAGCGCGTACCGCGTGCCGTGCGCCAGCGCCATCCACTCGCACACGAGCCGCTCCCCCACGTCGAGACCATCTCTCGCCGCTCGCGCCGCCAGCCACGCCGCGAACGCGCGTCGTCCGTCATTGCGCGATGCCGCGCACGGCACGCCGTCGCGGCCATACGCCACGAGCCCGCCCGTCTCGCGCACGATCGCCACGCACGAGCCGTCGAGCTTCTCGCTCACGATCACGCGATCGCCGTCGCGCCCGGGGCCCACGCAGCGCGCCGCCAGCGCGGCATCTGCCGTCCGATCGGACGGCCCGAGTCGCGATCCGGGCAGGTGCGGGATCTTGCCGTAGAGCTTCTTCACAGCGGCCACTACTCAGGCGCTGGCCCGGAGTGACTCGGGACGATCGCCGGCAAACGCTGCCGGCAAGCCTCGATGAACGCGATGACGTCACCCACTCGCTCGCGAAGATCATGCAGCCCGAGCACTTCTTCCTCTGGAAGCGTGGCCAAGCGCTCGACGGCGCGGCGGGCAAGCAGGACCTTCTGCTCGCTTGCATGCTCGGACCTACCGAGCGCGACCAAACGCTCCGAGAGCTTGGAATACACGTTCGTCGCTCCCTCTGCTCGATCCTCCTCGGAGAAGCATCGATCGGGCACATATCCCTCGATCTCCTTGGGCCGCGTGACCCAGATTCGCCCCCGTAGCGCCTCCTTTTGAAGCAGACGCTCCAGATACGGGTGCGCCGGCTCGGCATCGGGCGCGCGCCGGTCGCTGTCCGCGATCAGATAGAATCCGGGATGCACACTGAGGAGATTGACGATTTCATCTTCGACGCCATGATGAGCCAGCAGCGCTCCGCCGTGGAATGCGAAGGTGAAGTCTCGCCCCTCTCGATAACCACGCGGATGGCGCGAGAGCCAGTGGCGGAGGTAGATGGCGTCGGATGGCCCCTCGACCCAGATCACGGCACCCGCTGCTGCAATGCTGCTCGCAGTAACACCCAGTTCCTGCAGAGCATGCAGGAAGCCCCCGCTCAACTGGATGACCGTCCGCGAATCTGTCTCGACGTCGTGCTGCAGCAAGAACAGGCGAGCCCTATCCCCGGCAGCATCGATCAGATGATTCGAGTGAGTGGTCACGAACATCTGCCCCGGACGTCCAGCCAGGTACTCGACGAGGCGGCGTTGCAATCCCGGATGCAGGCAGACCTCTGGCTCCTCGAGCAGCAGGATGGGCGGCTCGTCCATCGACAGCACACCGGCGACGATGTTGATCAGCTGTGCGATGCCCTGGCCGAGATCTTCCAGGCGGCGCGGCTCATCGCGCCCAACCGCGACCCTGATCTGCTGGTCGGCAGTGGGCCAGATCCGGACGGCCACCTCCAGCAGCCGTGACATCTCTTCGCAGAGCTGCTGAAGCCGATCTCTCGTAGGTCGCGCACCACTTACCGGATCGGGCAGGACCCACGACAGCAGATCAGCAAGCAACGAGCCACCATCGTAGATTCGCTCCTCGTGCTTCGTAAGATCGGGGTGCATCATGGAGTCACCCACGACGCGAAAGCTAGGAATGTAGAGCACTCTCTTCGCGACACTGTCCGCAAGGTCGATGGCAAGCCCTTTGAGCCTATTTCCAATCCCAGAAGAGCTGTAGCCTGGCAATTTGCCATAGAACACTGCCAGTAAATCGCCTGATTGCTCGGACATGGCAATATTGAGATTAACCTTGTCCGTATTCACAATCACGATCCCGAGCTGGGCTGGGCATGGCTCAGGGAGCACAACAGGTTCATCGATGTTTGCCCTGAAGTGTTTCCGGAGCAGGGTTGAGGTCAGAGTCGGCTCGAAGCTCGCCTGGATTTCGAACCTGGGTCGTGACCCAGACCGAATGTCATTGAGCCGGAGCTGAGCATAGTGATCACCGGCATCACCGGTCCAGAGACCGAGCCCATCTGGAGTTCCTCTGATAGGAGCGTATCTTGGATCCATTCGTGTCAAACGTCGGAGCGGCATCAGGAGCGTGCTTTTGCCAACGTTGTTGGGGCCTGTGAGCAGATTGAGCGCCCCCAGATCCTTCATCTCGACGCGAGGACCGAAGGCGCGAAAGCTCTCAATACTCAGGCTTTTAAGCTCGATATCCATCGCGGTTCCTCGGAGTTTCGTCGCCAGGGTGAGTGGTCATACTCGCATCCGCTCGGCACGAGCTTCCACAGTAGCCGCTTCTGCGCGCGCTCTCGTCAACGCGCAAGCGCCCCGCCCGAGGTGGTCCTCCTCGGAGAGCAAGCCGAGCCCGCGGGGGCCCCCCGAGCGGCCTGGCGCGCGTAGCGCGCACAGGCCGCGGGGCTCGCCGGTCGTGCGAGCACCAACCGTTCGCCGTGGCCGCGAGCACAACCTCGCTGCGAAGCAGTGAACGCCCGGGGGCGCGGGCGAGGCGGCGCGGGTCCGAGGAGGAACCCCGAGGCACGGCGCGCGCGCGTCCACTCGCGAGCACCACCGCGCGCGCTCTCGCTCCTCGGCGTCTACTCGCGAGCACCGCCGCGCGCGCTCTCAATCTCCGATCTGGTGCCGTTAACGCCGCTGGTGTCGCTGGCCGCCTTGGATCTAGTCGCCGCCGCCCCAGCGGCGCAAGTACGCCGACAGATCGAGCTTGCGCCGCGTCGCGTCCGAGGACATGTAGCGCACGGTCCCGAAGATCTTGCGCACCGGCCCCCACGGCCGATCGAAGCGGCCGAGCGTCCAGAAGATGCCGCTGTACGAGTTGGGATCGCGCCCGTCGACGGCGTACTTGTTGTTGAGCTCGATCAAGGTCGCGAGCGCCGCGCGCGGCGACCGCGACCACTCGAGGATCTTCTTGCCCCACAGCATGCGGAGATAGTTGTGGATCCGCCCCTCGCCGACGAGCTGGCGCTGCGAAGCGTTCCAGATCGGATCGTGCGTCGCCGCGCGCTCGAGCTTCGGCCGCGTATACAGATGCGGCCGCGGATCCCCCGCGTGCGCCTCCAGCGTCGCCCGCGCCCAGTCGGGCAGCGACGACCAGCGATCGTAGTCGCGCCGGTGGAAGCAGAAGCCGTAGCCGAGCTCGCGCCACGTCACGAGCTCGTCGACGAACGCCTCGGCCCCCGCGGGCAGGCCCCACCAGCCCTCGCGCCGCCCAGTGACGCGCGCGCCCGCGAGCCGCGACGGATCCCAGCCCGCTGCCTTCCACACGGCCGCCGCGACGGCGTGCGCGCCGATGTGCCCGAAGTGCAGGTACGGCGACAGGCCGCTTGCCGCCGCGGCCTCGGGATCGGTCTCGTTCCGCGCCTCGGCGTAGCGCGGCATCCGGTGCGCGACGAAGTCGGCGAGCTCGCGCGCCGCCGCCTGCGCGCCGCCCCGCATCGCCACGGGCGCCACCGCGTGATCGATCGGGAGCTTCGCGAGCGCCGCCGCGTCGCCGCGGAGCAGCGCATCGGACGCGGCCGGCCACCGGCGCAGGATCGAGCCGGGGACGTCGGCCCCGCGCACGCCCCGCGGCACGCGCGCGAGCGGCGACGGCGACGGGCCCGCCGTCAGGTGCGGCGCGAGCACGCGCTGCAGGTGGCGCCGGAACGTCACGGCGCTCGGGTACGCCCGCTCCGCGGCCCGCAGCGGCAGGAGCCCGTTGCCGTCGACCTGCTCGAGGCGCACGTCGAGCCGCGCCCCGGCCGCGGCGACCATCTGCGGCAGGAAGAACCCGGGCTGCTCGTCCGTCACGACGACGCACGCGTGCCGCGCGAGCGCCTCGAGCAGCCCCGAGCCGCGCCCGGGCTCCGGCTCCACGTACGGCAGGTACGTGATCCCCGCGCGCCCGAACGCAGCCGCGTTGTCGGCCATCCCGGCGAGCACGAACGCGTGCAGCCGATCGCTCGCCCACCGGTAGCCGGCCCGCAATGGCTCGAGGACGACCAGCGGCCGATCGAGCTCCGCCGCGTACGCCAGCGCGTGATCGAGCGCGTGGCTGAACGCCGTCCGGCGCGCCGCGATCATCCAGTAGAGGACGTACCGCCCACGCCCACGGCCACGCCCACGCCCGCGCCCGCGCTGGATCGGCGCGTCGTTCACGGCGGTGATCCGCAGATCTTCCACCCCTGCTCCGATGTCCGCGGCAGCGCCCCGGTTACCGGACTCGCGCCACCGGACCCGCGCCACCGGACCCGCGCTCCCCCGGCGTGTTACGGTCGCGCCGTGCGCCGCCGTCACGCGCTGCTCGCGAGCCTCGCAGGTCTGCTCGCGAGCCCCGCGGCCCTCGCCGACGATCCGCGCGATCTGTTCGGCCTGGGCCAGAAACCTGCCGGCCCGCCGCCCCCGAGCTGCGACGATGGCCGCGAGCTCGGCTGCGCCACGGCACTCGATCCGTTCGATGCGGTCTCGCCGTATGCGCTGCGCACGTGGCTGCCGGGGCGCTACCTCACGCGGCTGCCGGTCGCCGACGTCCGCCACGACACGGTCGCGTCGTTCGCCCTCGGCGCGAGCCGCGACGACACCGGCCCCACGTTCGGCGGCGCCACCGGCCTCGAGAACACGTGGACGATCGAGGGCGCGCCCGTCGAGAGCCTGCGCACGGGCAACGTCGAGTCTCGCGTGCCGCTCGCGTTCCTCGACACGCTGCTCGTCACGGCGGGCGGGTTCGCCGCGCGCGATCGCACGAGCACCGGCGGCGTGATCGAGGCGCGGCTCCTCCGCGGCGGCGACCGCCACGAGCACGCCGAGGACGCGTGGGTCACGTTCTTCACGGAAGCCGGCCGCACGCGCCCGATCCCCAACGCGAGCTATCAGCTGCGGCGGCTCGCGTTCCAGCCGCGCCAGGACCTGTCCGCCGCCGTGGTCGGCGCCGGCCCCCTGCCCCGCCTCCTCGGCGGCAAGACGTGGTACGCGGCCGGCATCGCCCCGACGGTGGGCACGACCGACGTGCGCTGGCGCGCCGGGCGGCTCGTCGACCTCGACGAGGACGGCGTCCCCGATGGCTTCCCCGGCCAGGTCGTGCTGCAGCCGATCACCGACGAGAGCGAGCGCGTGACCGACTACGCGGTCCCCGTCATGGCCCGCGCCGGGTGGCGGCGCGGCCCGCACGAGATCGAGCTGACGCTGCTCGGCACGGCCGCGGGCGACAGCGTGTTCTTCGCGAACGCCACCCGCCAGGCGGCGGGCGTCGAGCGCCAGACCCTGACGGGCGACGCGATCGCGACGTGGCGCGGCTCGTGGCGCGACACCCGGCTGCGCGCCGTCCTGTCGTGGCACCGGAGCACGCGCCACGACTCGGCGCGCGATCCGGACGCGGCCGGGCTCCCGCAGCTCCAGACGGCGTACGTCCCCACGATGCTGGCCGATGACCCGGGCCTGGCCGCGGCGTGCGACGACGCAAATCCGGCAGATCCGTGGCCGACGGTCCCGAACTGCCCGGTCCCATTCGGCTTCTTCATGAGCGGCGGCGCCGGCCAGCTCACGGACGCGACCTCCGATCGGCCCGTCATGAGCGTGGACGCCGCCCAGCGCGCCGGCGCGCACGTGGTCCGCGTCGGCGGCGTCTTCGACGACGCGCGGCTCGTGAACCGCGCGCGGTTCACCGGCGGCGAGACCGTCAGCAGCCTGTTCGACGGCCACTTCTCGCACCAGCGCTTCTTCCGCGGCAGCTGCCCCGAGGATCCGGCGATGCCGTGCGGCTACGTGCCCGAGTCGCAGATCACCTATAGGACGCGCTACGCGGCGGCGTACGCCGAGGACACGTTCGAGCTCGCGCCGAACATCCGGGCCAACGGGGGCCTGCGGTGGGAGCTCATGTGGATCGGGCCGTACCTCCACCAGTCCCGGCAGCTCGCGCCGCGCCTGGGCCTCGCGTGGGACGTGATCGGGGATGGCTCGTCGCGGCTGTTCGCGGGCATGGGCCGGAGCTTCCTCCTCCTGCCGGCGGGCACCGGCTCCACCGTCATCGCCCGGCCGGCCACGGTGCGCGACGTCGAGCTCGACGGCGACGTGTTCCGCAACACCGACCTCGGCGGCATCTACCCACCAGCCGCCGGGATCCAGCCGGCCGCTCAGGACGAGGCGACGGTGGGCTTCGAGATCGGTCGCCCCCGCACCGCGCGCGCGGCCGTCTGGCTCCAGGCCCGCACGCTGCGCCGGGCGTACGAGACGGTGCTCGTGAATCCGGAGACCCTCGAGCTCGGGTTCGACAACCCCGGCCGCCGCCCGGGCGAGACCCCGGCGCGCCGGGACTCGACCCTGCTCGCGCTGGAGGTCTCCACCGATCCGGCGGCGCGGACGGTCGTCCGGGCCAGCTACCTCTATGGACGGGTCATCGGTAGCTGGACGGGGCCGGTCGATCCGCGCCAGGGCCAGACCGCGTACGCGGGCGACGACTGGGACCTGGACTCGGCCAATTATATAGGTCCGCTGCCGACCGACCCGGGGCACCGGGTGTTCGTGGAGGGGGAGCGGCGCGGACGGCTGGGCTCGGTGGACCTCGGGCTGGCCGCGCGGCTCACCGTCGGCAGCGGCCGGCCCCGCAGCGTCCTGGCCGATACCCTCCTGGGTATCATTTATGTCCTGCCGCGCGGGACGGCAGGGCGCGCCGGCGCCACGTCGCAGGCGAACGTCCGGCTGTCGGCGCGCTGGCGCCGCTTCGACCTGACGCTCGAGGTCTTCAACCTCTTCGACCAGGAGACCGCTACGAACTTCGACGAGATCTACACGGGCTCGTCCGTGCAGCCGATCCACGGGGGCACGGAGGCCGATCTCGTCTTTCTGCGGACCGAGGACGGGGCCCTGCCGCTGCGGCGGCCGGCCTACCGGCTGCCGATCGCGTTCCAGGCGCCGATCGCGGCGACCTTGGGCATCCACCGCGCGTTCTGATTCTGGCGGTGATAGCATTTCGCCCCGACGCAGAGGGCCGTCGCTGGCCACGGCTGTGTCAGTCGAGGATCCTCCATGGCCGATCTGTCTCAGTTCAACGAAGCCGCCGCCGCAGTCAAACACTCGCCGCACGCAGTGAGCGCCTGGGAAGAGGTCGAGGGCCTGGCGGCCGAGCTCGATCGACCCGATGACGTCGTCGCGCTCTACAACGACGCGCTCGCGACGAAGGTAGAGCCCGAGGTCGCCGAGATGATCGGCGAGCGCGCGGGCCAGTTCTGCGACGAGTGGTTCGGCGATGACCCGAAGGTGCTCGAGCAGATCCTCGTGCGCGTCATCGCGCTCGCGCCGGCGTCCGACTCGGCGCTGCAGCGCCTGTCGGTGATCTTCACCGTCGCCGAGCGGTGGAACGACGCGCTCACGCTCTACGACCGCGCGATCGACGCGACGCGCGACACGCAGCGCCGCGTGCGCCTCCTGCGCGAGGGCGCGCAGCTCGCCAAGGACGTCGCGAACCAGCCAGACAAGGCGATCCGCTACTACCAGGCGCTCCTGCCGCTCACGCCGGACGACGGGCAGATCAGCCAGAGCCTCGAGCGCCTGCTCGAGCGCCACGAGCGGTGGCAGGAGCTGATCGCGCTCTGGGAGAGCCGGCTCGAGAGCCAGACCCGCAAGGAGCGCGAGAAGACGCGCGCCCGCATCGCGGCGGTGTACCTCGACAACCTGCACAACCCGGCGCAGGCGCTCGCCGCGGCCAAGCCCCTGCTCGCCGAGGTCGACGACGACCGCGAGGCGTGCGCGCTGCTCGAGCGCATCCTCGAGGCGCCGCAGGCCACCAAGCCCGTGCGCGACGCGACGCTCGATCTGCTCCGCGGGCACTACGATCACGCGCAGCGGCCGCGCGAGGTGATCCGCGTCCTCGAGCGCGCGATCGAGCTCGAGCCGGCCACGAGCGGCTCGCTCCACGAGGAGGCGGGCACCCGGCTCGCCGATCTCGACGACCTGCCGCCGGCGATGGACCACTTCGCGGCGCTGCTCGCGATGGCGCCCGAGTCGGCGTCGACCGAGGAGAAGCTGCGCCAGCTCGGCGAGCGCGGCGGGCTGCACGATCGCTACGCCAATGGCGTGGCGGCGGCGGCGCGCGCGGGCGGCGAGGTCGATCCCACGCGGCGCGTGGAGCTGCTCGGCGAGGCCGCGCGTGTGCGGCTCGATCGGCTGAATGACACCGACGGCGCGATCGAGCTGCTCGTCGAGGCGTCGCAGATCAGCGGCGCGCGCGATCAGATGCAGTCCAAGATCGCGCGCCGGCTCTCCGCGCTGTACGAGAAGACGAACCGGCCGCGCGAGCGGCTCGACGTGATCGATCGCCTCGCGCAGCTCGAGCCGAACGAGGCCGCGCGCAGCATCCTGCTCGCCGAGGCCGCGAAGCTCGCCGAGACGCTCGGCGACACCGAGCGCGCGCTGTCGCTCTGGGAGCGCCGGATCGACAGCGATCCGAACGACCTCTCGGGCCTCGACGCCCGGATCGGCATCCTCGAGACCCAGGAGCGCTGGGACGACCTCGTGACGTCGCTCGAGGCGCGCGCGAACAAGGTCGCCGCGCCGAACCAGAAGCGCGCGGACCTCGTGCGCATCGCGCTCGTCCACCACCAGAAGCGCCGGGACCTCGGCGCCGCGATCCACGCGTGGCAGCGCGTGGTCGAAGGCAACAAGGACGACGAGGAGGGCATCTCCGCGCTCGCCGATCTGCTCGCCGAGACCGAGCGGTGGAGCGAGATGGCGACCCTGCTCGAGAGCGCGTCGGGCCGCGCGACCCAGCGCACCGTGGCGCGCCTGGTGCGGCTCGGCGACGCGCTGCGCACGAAGCTGTCCGAGGAGGCGCGCGCGACGCGCGCGTACGGCAACGCGATCGCGATCGATCCGACGAGCAAGGAGGCCCGCGCCGGCCTGACGGCGCTGCTCGACGATCCGGCCACGCGCGCCGGCTCCGCCGACGCCCTCTCGCAGGCGCTGCGCCGGACCGGCGACCTCGGCGGCGTGCTCGACCTCTTGCCGGCCCGGCTCGCCGAGGCCAAGGACGACCGCACGCGGCTCGCGCTGCTCCGCGAGGCGGCCCAGCTCCGGCTCGAGCACGCGCACGACGCGCCGGGCGCGCTCGCCGATCTGGCCCGCGCGTTCCCGCTCGCGCCGCGCGATCAGCTGATCGAGAACCAGATCATGTCGCTCGCCAAGACCACCGGCGACTACGCGACGGCCGCGTCGGCGTACGCGCGCGCGATCGACGCGCTCGGCGACGACGCGCGCGAGGCGGCCCGCCTGCGCCTGGCGTACGCCGACCTCGTCACCGACAAGCTCGGCGAGCGCGCGCCGGCCGCCGACGCGTACGCGCAGGTGGCGGCCGTCGAGCCGGGCAACCGGCGCGCGGTCTACGCGTTCGTCGGCCTCGGCGCGCAGCTCGGGCGGTGGGACGACGCGGCGGCGATCCTCGTCCGCTACTGCGGCATGCGCGAGGCGTTCGACGACGAGCTCCTGTCGATCCTCGAGGTGACGGCCAAGCAGGCGGGCGGGCACGACGAGCTGGCCGCGGCGCTGACCGCGGCGCTCGAGCGCCACAAGCTGCCGACGGCCGTCGGCGCGCTGTTCCAGCACCGCCTCGCGCAGCTCCACCGCGATCACCGCGGCGATCGCCAGGCCGCGATCGCCGCGCTGCGCCGCGCGCTCGAGCTCGGCGGCGAGCGCGCCGCGTGGCTCACCGATCTCGTCGCGCTCGAGCGCGAGCAGGGCCAGACCCCGGCCCTGCTCGACTCGCTGCGCCGGCTCGCCGACGCCGACGGCCGCGACCTCGACTCGCTGGTCGGCGCCGCCGACGTGGCGAGCAAGCTCGGCGAGCGCGAGCAGGCGCTCGGGATCCTCTCGGCCGTCCTCGGCCGCGCGACCGCCGCGTGGCGCGGCACCGCGGCGATCCGCTCGGCGCGCTCGGTCGACGCCGTCGCGAAGTGGGCGATCGACGGGCTCGTCGATCTGTACCGCACCGGCGGCCGCGCCCGCGCCGCCGTCGACACGCTGATCGAGGCGGCCCGGCTGCCGTTCGATCAGAACACGCGCCGCGAGATGCGCCTGCGCGCCGCCCAGCTCGCCACCAGCGAGCTCAGCGACAACTCCGCCGCGATCGACATGTACCGCTCCGTGCTCGTGCAGTCGCCGAACGACCTCGAGGTGATCGAGCGGCTCGCGCAGCTGCTCGGCCAGGAGGACCGCGTCCCCGAGCTGCTCACGCTGCGGCAGATCCAGCTCGGCCTCGAGACCGACGTCGACCGAAAGCTCGACCTGCGGCTCGCGCTCGCGCGCCTGGTCGGCATCGTCGAGGAGCGCGGCGGCCGCCTCGACGCGCTCCGGGCCAACCTCGAGGACCGGCCCGGCCACGAGGCGTCGATCGACGCCGTCACCGAGCTGCTCACGAGCAAGGGCCAGCACCGCGCGCTCGTCGATCTGCTCGAGCAGCAGGCGCAGCGCCTCGAGACGGCGAACGAGCCGCAGCGCGCCGCGAAGCTGTGGGCGCGCTACGCGACCGTCGCGGAGAACGAGACCCGCGAGGTCGAGCGCGCGATCGCCGGCCACCGCCGCGTGGTCGCGCTCGCCCCGACGAGCGACTCGCTGCGCGCCCTCGCGCGGCTGAACCTCGAGCGCAGCCAGCCGGGCCAGGCCGTGCCGTGGCTCGAGAGCCTGCTCGGCACCGTGCCGCCGTCCGAGCGGCTCCTGGTCGTCTCGCAGCTCGCCAAGGCGCACCTCTCGGCGAACCAGCCCGATCGCGCGATCACCGCGATCGAGGTCAACCTCGACGACAAGGAGTCGGCGATCGAGCTGCGCACGCTGCTCGCCGACCTCTACCGCAAGGCCGAGCAGTGGGAGCCGCTCGCGCGCCACCTGACGCGCAGCCTGCCGATGCTGAAGGAGCACGACAAGCTCGCCCGCGAGTTCGCGCGCGAGGCGGCGTCCCTGTACCTGACGCGGCTGTCGTCGCCGGCCAAGGCGATCCCCGCGCTCGAGACGGCGCTCGCGCTCGATCCGTCGGCCAAGGAGCTGCGCGCCGCGCTCGCGATCGGCCAGCGCGTCGCCGGCCGGCTGCCCGAGGCGCGCGCCGCGCTGACCGAGCTCATCAACGACTTCGGCCGCCGCCGCTCGCCGGAGCGCGCCGCGCTCCACGTCGAGCTCGCGCGCGTCGCGCAGGCCGAGGGCAAGATCGACGAGGCGATGACCGAGATGGAGGCCGCGTCCAAGATGGACGCCTCCAACGCGGCGATCCAGAAGGAGCTCGCCGAGATGGCGCGCGGCGCTGGCCAGCTCGACAAGGCCGAGCGCACGTACCGCGCGCTGCTCCTCGTCGTGCGGCGCCAGCCGCCGGGCGACGACGAGGCGGCGGTGGGCGCGAGCGAGGTCTTGTTCGAGCTGCACAAGCTCGCCACCTCGCGCGGCGAGCGCGATCAGGCCAAGGAGCTGCTCGAGTCGGCGATGGAGACGGCGATCCAGTCGGACGCCGAGGTCCGCCGGCTGCGCCGCTCGCTGCTCGCGCACAGCGAGGGCGAGCTCCTGCTCCAGGTGCTCGATCGGCGGCTCGCCACGAACCCCGAGCCGGAGAGCCAGGCCAAGCTCCTCTCGGACATGGGCGACACCCTCGAGCAGCTCGGCCGCGGCCCCGAGGCGCTCGACGCCCTGATCCGCGCGATCGGCGCGATGCCGTCGCAGCTCGATCTGCACGAGCGCGCGCGCAAGATCGCCAAGGGCACGAACCAGACGCGGCGCTTCGTCGACGCCGTCGAGGGCACGGTCGATCGGCTGCGCCGCAAGGACGATCCGCCGCTCATCGCGAATCTCTTGATGCGCGCTGGCGAGGCGCTCGAGGAGGACGCCGGCGACATGCGCGGCGCGGCGGCGCTGTACCGCCGCGTCGAGATCCTCGGCGAGCGGCTGGCCGAGGCGTTCTACGCGCAGGCGCGCGTGGCCGCCGCGCTCGGCGACACCGCCGAGCAGGCGCGCACGCTCGACAAGATGTTCGAGCTCGCCGGCACCGACACCGAGCCGACGCCCGCGCAGATCGACGCGCTGTACCGCCTCGCCGAGATCTTCCTCGGCAGCGACGCGCGCCGCCGCCAGGGCTTCGAGCTGCTGGAGCGCGCGTTCGCGGCCGAGCCGCGGTGGGCGCAGGCCGGCCGCATGCTCCGCGGGGCCGCGGGAGGCGACTTCGGCGAGGAGCTGAACGAGAAGGTGGTCGCGATGTACGAGCGCGTCGCGCGCAACGGCGGCGACCGCGAGCTCCTGCTCGACTTCCTCGAGCGGCGCGCGGCCCAGCCGGGCGCGACGCCGGGCCAGATCCGCGAGGCTGTGGACGTCGCCGTCGATCAGGGCCAGGACCAGCGCGCCGAGGCGCTGCTCGTCCGCGCCGTGGCCGCGGCGCGCGACACCGCCGACGGCATCGCCGGCGCGCCGTGGGCCGTGCTGGCGCTCGCCGAGCGCCGGCTCGCCGCCGGCGACCTCACGCAGGCGCGCGACCTCGTGTACGAGATCGCGCCGATCGCCGAGGGCGAGCCGATCGACGCGCTCGCGATGCGGATCGCGACGCGCGCGCTGGCGCACCGCCGCATCGATCTCGCGGCGGAGGTCTACGAGTTCCTCCGCGAGCGCAACCCGGCCGACCGCGCCGTGTGGCAGCCGCTGCTCACGATCTACCGCGAGCTCGGCGACGCCGACCGGCTCGGCAGCGTCATCAGCTCGACCCTGCCGAACCTGGTGACGCCGGCAGAGCGCAACGCGCTGCGCCTCGAGCACTCGCGCTTCCTGCTCGAGAACTTGAAGCGCTTCCACGACGCGCTCGACGTCCTGCGCGAGACGCTCGCCGACGACGCCGACAACCTGGAGGCCGCCGAGCTGTACGAGGCGACGCTCCGCCAGCTCGGCGACGACGACGGGATCGCCGACTTCTTGTGGTCGCGGTTCGAGGACGCGCAGCGGCGCGGCCACCGCGACTCGACGGTCGACGTCGCGCTGCGCCTCGGCGATCTGCTCGAGAAGAACAGCTCGCCCGACGCGGTGCGCGTCTACCGCGCCGCGCTGATCGTCGCGCCCGATGATCGCGAGATCCTGCGCCGCGTCGTCGGGCAGCTCGGCCAGCACGACAACCCGCGCGAGGGCGCCGTGCTGATGGAGCGCCTGCTCGCCGTCGAGACGCCGGACCAGGCGCCGGCCCTCGCCGGCAAGCTCGCGACGATGTGGGAGGCCGCGGGCGACCTGAAGGGCGTGCAGCGCACGCTCGAGCTCGCGCACGGCAGCGCTCCCGACGACACGGCGATCCACGACCGCCTCGAGGCGTGGTACCGCGATCACGAGCTGTGGGCCGAGCTCGCCGAGCTGATGGCCAAGGACGCCGAGCGGATGGGCGACGAGCCGGCCGTGGCCCGGCTGCGCGAGGCCGCGTCGGTGTACTCCGGCCACCTCGGCCAGCCGCTCAAGGCGGCCGAGGTGCTGCGCCGGGCGCGCCAGCGCGCGCCGCAGATCACCGAGCTCGTCACGGAGCACGCCGCGGCGCTCGCCGCCGCCGGTGAGCTGGACGCCGCGCAGCGCGCGGTCGGCGAGGCGCTCGCCACCGCGACGGGCGCCGGGCGGATCTCGCTCCTGCTCCTCCGTGCGAGCTTCCGCCAGCAGCTCGGCGACGACGCCTCCGCCGTCGCCGATCTGACCGAGGCGTACGAGATCGACAAGGAGAGCATCACCGACTCGCTCGTGACCGGCCTCGAGCGGCTGCGCGCGCGCGCCGAGCGCGACGGCGACCTGCCGACCGAGCGCACGGCGACGTTGCGCCTGGCGCAGCTGCTCACGTCGCACGGCGAGCTCGAGCGCGGCCGCGCGTTCCTCGTCGGGTGGATCGAGCGCGATCCGCGCGACTCCGAGCCTCTGTACATGCTGTGCGATCTCGACGAGTCGATCTCGCACTGGGACGGCGTGGCCGCGGCGGCGACGCGCCTGGCGTACATCACGACGGGCGAGGGGCAGGTCACCGCCGCGCTCCGGTCCGCGTCGGCCTCGACGCAGGCCGGCCGCCCGGCGGAGGCGGTGCCGGTCCTCGAGGTGGTGCACCAGGCCCAGCCCGAGGTCGAGGTCATCCGCAACAAGCTGCGCGAGATGTACGAGGCGGCCGGCGAGTACCAGCGGCTCGCGAGCATCTTGCTCGCCGACGCCGATCACGGCACGGATCCGGCCGCGCGCTACGCCAACTACCGCCGCGCGGCCGAGCTCCTGCTCTATCACCTGGGTGATCCGGTGGGCGCGCAGGTGCCGGCGCAGCGCGCGCTCGAGCTCCAGCCGGAGGACCACTCGGCCCTCATGCTGAACGTCGACGTCCTGATCGCGGCGGGCCAGCTCGAGGACGCCGGCCGCACGCTCGAGGCGGCGATCGCGGCGCAGAAGAAGCGCACGCCGGAGCTCGCGGTGCTCCAGCAGCGGATGGGCCAGGTCGCCGCGCGCCAGGGCGACAAGGACGGCCAGCTCGGCTGGCTCAAGAAGGCGTTCGACGTCGACCGCAAGAACGCCGAGGTCGCCGCGGAGCTCGCGCAGCTCGCCACCGAGATCGGTGACTACGAGCTGGCGCTGAAGCCGTTGCGCGCGATCACGCTGATGGACAACCCGTCGCCGGTGACGCGCCCGATGGCCCTCCTGTGGGAGGCCAAGATCGAGCACGCGCGCGGCAACCGGGCGAAGGCCGAGCTGTGGGCGAAGAAGGCGCTGCGCGAGGATCCGGCGTTCGCCGACGCGCAGCAGTTCCTCGACGAGCTCGGCAACGGCTAAGCCGGAGCGGCGGAGCCGCTGCCGGCGTCCGGGGCGAAGTCGAGCGGCGGAGCCGCTGCCGGCGTCCGGGGCTGATCAGATCGCGAGCACGCGGTACGCCGACTGCCGCGCGTTGCGGCCGACCACGGTGACCTTGGCGATCGCGCGCGCGCGGCCGTTGAGGTCGAGCGTGATCGCCGGGTTCTTGGCGGTGAGGTACTGGTTGACCTCGATCGTCTGCGTGCGGCCGTTCGCGAACTCGATCATCACCCGGTAGATGAGCGACTTGCCGGCGTCGCTCTGCAGCTTCAGCTGCGAGAACCGCTCGCCGCCGAACCGATTCACGCGGAACGCCATCTCGCCGTCGACGATCTGGTTCACGCCGCCGAGCGTGATCCACGACGTGTGGGCGTAGTACGGCGCGGGCAGCCGCGTCGGCTGATAGATCGGCGCGGGCTGCCGGATCGGCTGGTAGATCGGCGCGGGCTGCTGGGTCGGCTGGTAGACCGGCGTGGGCTGCCTGTGCGTGTGGCCCAGGGTGAAGTTCGCCTGCGCCTGCACGATCGGCGCTCGCTGATCGCGGACGACGGTGGTGGACACCGGGTGCGCGAGCGCGACAGACGACGAACCGAGGACGAGCGTGGTGATCAGGGCCTTGAGCTTCATGGCTAACTCCTTCGCGACGGACTTTATGCAGCCGCGGTGCCACGAGTTAACTGACTGATATTAAAGTCGAATCAGACATTGTACGACTGCGGATCCCGCAGGATGGATGCAGGTCTCGCAGCCGCGCGTCGCGGGCGCCGCAGCCGCGCGTCGCGCGCGCCACGGCCGTGTAGGCTGCGCCCATGTCGGAGCCGATTCGTTACGCGCGGCAGGACGCCGTCGGGATCCTGACGCTCGATCGCCCGGACCAGCGCAACAGCATGACGCCGGAGCTGCTCGACGCGTTCGCCGCCGTCGCCGCGCGCGCGCGCGCCGACGCCGAGGCCCGCGCCCTGATCGTCACCGGCACCGGCTCGGTGTTCTCTGCCGGCGCCGACCTGCGCTCGACGCTGCAGCGCACCGATGGCGAGCGCGCCGCGCCGAACGAGCGCTCGTTCGGCATGTACGAGCCGTTCCTGTCGCTGCTCGACGTCGACGTGCCGGTGATCGGCGCGCTCAACGGCCACGCGATCGGCGGGGGCTTCGGGCTCGCGCTCGTTTGCGATCTGCGGATCGGCGCGCTCGAGGGCAAGTACGGCGCGAACTTCGTGCGGCTCGGGATCGCGCCCGGCATGGCGATCAGCTACCTCCTGCCGCGGCTGATCGGCCCCGCGCGCGCGTCGGAGCTGCTCCTGACCGGCCGGCTCGTCGACGGGCTCGAGGCCGAGCGGCTCGGCATCTTGAACCGCGCCGTCCCCGCCGCCGACGTGATGGCCGAGGCGATGGCGCTCGCGCAGGAGATCGCCGCCGCCGCGCCACGCGCCGTGCGCGCCACCAAGCGCGCGCTCCGGCGCGGGCTCGACCTCGCCGCGCGCGACGCCGCCCGCTTCGAGGCCTACGCGCAGGCCGAGACGCTCGCCACCGAGGACGCGCGCGAGGGCATCTCGGCGCTCCTCGAGAAGCGCACGCCGCGGTTCACTGGGCGCTGAGCCCGCGGCTCACGGCGACGGCGCGGCTCACGGCGACGGCGCGGCCCCGGCCGGCGGCGCGGCCCCCGCTGGCGGCGGCACGCTCCCCGCGGGCGCGCACGCGGCGAGCGCGTCTCGCGTCGACCCGCGCGCCGCGAACGCGATCGGCCCCCACGGCGTGTCGACCGAGAGGCTCCACCAGCTGCCGCCCAGGTCGTCGAGCTCGACGTCGCGATCGCCGACGACGTAGCCGATCGCCTCGCCGCCTCGCCGCGCGTGCAGGCACGTGCCGCTCGGCACCACGGCGTTCGGTACGACCGTCGGCGGCGCGACGTCCGGCCCGCGCTCGCGGTGCAGGCGCCCCGGCGGGTCGGTCTTGGACAGGTAACCGACGACCTCCACGTCGTCGTCGGTGTACGCGACCAGGAACCACGGCGGCGCGATCTCGCGCACCGTGTCGACGAAGAACGTGGTCTCCGCCAGCGTCGCGAGCGCGGCCGAGGCCCACCGCGGCTCGGCGCGGATCACCGCGCCCGGCAGCACGTGGAGCGTCGGCCGCCCCGTCGGGATGTAGCGCGTCGGCCGCCCCGTCGGGATGCGCCCGACGCGCGGGCGCCGCGGCCCGCTGTCGGCGAGGAGCCCGTCCGGGACCCAGCCCTCGATCTCGACGGCGCCGTGGTAGCGCACGTGCGTCCGGCCGTCCTTGCGCTCGAGCCGGTGCACGCTCGCGCCAGCGCGCAGCACCGCGTGCACGTCATCGCCGATGGCGCGGGGCGCGCCCCCGCCGAGCCGATGATCGATGGCGAGCTGCGCGAGCAGGCCCGCGCGATCGGCCCACACCGAGAACCGCGCGTGATCGAGCCGCACCGCCGCGCGCACGAGGCTGCCCTGCCGCTCGATGATGCCCACCTCGAGCGAGCGATCGCCCCCCGGCGCCTCGATGGCCGCGCCGCCTAGCTCGAGCTGCGCGCGCCCCGGCACCAGCCACGCCACCTGCTCGTCGTCGCGATCCGGCGCGAGCGCCGCGATCGGATCGATCGCCTGCGGCTCGTCCGCGTGGGTGCGCGGCACCGGGGCATCGGCCCGCGCCAGCGCCGGCGCGGACGCGGGCGCGGGCGGCGCGGCGCCGGAGCACGCGGCCAGGCCCACGCCCGCGAGCGCCGCGCGCACGAGCTGGCGCGCCCGCGCGCGCACAAGCGGCGGCATCGGCATCATCGACAGCATCGACAGCATCGACGGCAGCATCGGCATCGGCATCGGCATCATCGGCGATGCCGGCTCGCCAGGCACGACTCGAGCACCGGCTGCGCCGGATCGCGCCCGGTGTCGTGCACGTACAGCGACGCGAGCCCCCACCGCGTGTCGACGTACACCATCGACCACGCGCTGCCCGGCCGCGCGTGCGAGCCGAGCCGGGTCATCGTCTCCGTCGCCACGCCGGCCACGTCGCCGTTCGCCCGGTCGAACAGGCACGTCCCGGCCGGCACGTCGATGCGGTCGGCGTGCGACATGCCGAAGCCGTGCCCGCTGCAGCCCCCCTGGAGGATGCCGAAGTCTCCGCTCTCGCCGAGCGCGCTCTCCGGCACGTAGCCGCGGATCCGCGCGTACGGCTGCCGCAGCTCGATGTGCGCCCACGCCGCGCGCCGCTCGAGGATCGCCACGCGGCTCCCCAGCTGCACCGTGGCGATCACCGGCGCCGCCTCGTCGGCCGCCACGCGGATCGCCGTCTCCGGCTCGAGCTCCATCTGCGGCCGCGGATCCGGCGGCGGCTCCCAGACGTCGAGCGGGCAGGGCGTCATCTCCGTCGGCGTCCGGTCGTCGTGCGGCACGATCCAGACGTGGCCGAGGAACGCCGCCGGCACGAAGCCCCGGGCGCCCGCGATCGACTCGTCGCGCAGCGAGACGCCGCGGCGCTCGCGCGTCGGGCCGCGCGCCACCCGGAGCGGCGCGCCCGCCTCGAGCCAGATGCCCGCCGCGTCGCCCGCGGCCCCCGCGGCCCGCGTGCCCGTCACGAGCCACGGGCTCGCCGCGTCCGTGTCCGCCGCGTCCGCGTCCTCGCCCGCCGCGCTCGTGATGGCGTCGAGCCGCACCGGCGCCACGACCGTCTCCCACGCGTCGCGGCGCTCGACCCACACCGCCAGTCGCGCGCTGTCCTCCTCGACGACGACGCGGATCCGGTTCGCCGTCTCGCCGATCGCCGGCATCAGGATGTCGCTCGCGTCCGAATCGTCCACCGGCCCGGCGCCGCCGTCGTTCAGCGGCGGCACGTCGAGGCGCAGCCACGCCCGCCCGTACTGCTTGAGCCGCACGCGGTGCCGCAGCCGCGCCACCGCCGCCGCATCGCCCAGCTCCGCCGGGGCCACGTCGAGCGCCGCCTCGCGCTCCACCGGCACCGCCACCACCGACGTCCACGCCGCCTCGCGGCCTGCCGTTGGCAGACCTCCGCCACATGCGGCAAGGATCGCCAGAACGCCCGGAGCTACGCGCACCTGGCAACGGTAGCGACCGGCTCAGCCGTTATCCAGTCGCCGCGTAACCGCCTACGCAGCGAGCCGCTTCGGTGACGGGACAAGGGCCTGACAATGACCCAATTCTCACGGGTTACGACGCACCGCGGCTCGCCCGACTATTGCAGTCACACCGGCACGATGGAGATAGGCGTCATCACCAACCCCAACAGCCGAAAGAACCGTAACCGGCCTGACAGGGCGGAGCGGCTTCAGCGCATTGTCGGGAGCTTGGGTGAGGTCCACCAGACCGCCTCGATCGACTCGATCAAGCCGGTGCTCCGCGAGTTCCTGCGCAAGCGCGCCCGCTACTGGGTCGCCGACGGCGGGGACGGCGCGCTGCACTGGATGCTGCGCATGGGCATGGAGATCCTGCAGGAGGACGAGTTCGTCGGGCAGTCGGCGACCCTCCCGGTGACGCTCCCCACCAAGGGCGGCACGATCGACTTCGTCGCGAACAACGTCGGCATCCAGGGCGACGCCGAGGGCATCCTCGGCACGCTGCGCAGCTCGCTCGAGCGCAACACCTCGATCGAGGAGTCCGAGGTCGACTCGATGGTGATCGATGGCGTCCAGCTCATCGACGGCCGCGACGTCCCGTTCCGCACCTACGGCTTTGCGTCGGCGGCCGCCGGCATCGGCCAGCGCTTCTACTCGAAGTACTACGCCGAGCCCGATCCGAACCCGCGCACGATCATGAAGGTCATCGCGAACACCGTCGCGTCGGCGCCGATCGCGCTGTCGCCCTTGTCGCGGCTGCCGCTCGGCTCGTGGACGAGCTACGCGCGCGAGCTGTTCGAGCCCGCGAGCTGCAAGGTCCTCCTCGACGGCATGCGCCTCCCCGGCGAGCGCTTCACCGGCGTCCACGTCGCGTCGATGTCGATCAACCTCGGCAACGTGCTGCGCTTCTTCGGCAAGGCCGATCAGCCCGGCCTCATGAACGCGCTCGTCGGCACGCCCAGCCCGTGGAGCATCATCCGCAACCTGCCGCGGATGGCGCGCGGCGACGAGATCCGGGGCCGCGACATCCTCGATCGGCCGTGCCGCGAGATGGTGCTCGAGGCCACCGGCACCGAGCTGCTCGCGCCGGTGATCGACGGCGAGTACTACCGCAACGTGAAGAAGATCGAGTTCCGGATCGGGCCGCGCGTCCGCATCCCGAAGGTCGTCGCTCCCAAAGCCGCGGCGGCCTAGGGCGGCGGCGGCCTGATGCGGCGCCGACAGCCCGCGCGCTACTTGCTGCAGGTGACGGTCGCCGGCCCCGCGCCGGAGGACTTGCACTTCTCGCCCGCCTTGCAGCGCATCGCCTGGCAGGCGGCCGCCTCGGTCTTGAAGCACTTCCGGCCGGCCGCGAAGTAGCAGCTGTCGCGCTCGCCCGTGTAGCGCCACTTGCCCCAGCTCGACTGGCCGTTCGCGTCGACCTCGCCGGACGCCTTGGCCTCCTGCAGCTGCTTCTCGCGCGCCGTCTGCGGTTCCTTGGCCGACGACTTGCCTGCGGCCGAGCCGCCACCGCCGCCACCGCCGCCGCAGCCAAGACCCAGGACGAGCGTGAGGACGAGCGCGAGGACGAGCCCAGTCGATCGGAGCGACATCGGGGCGGATCATGCCATAGTCTCCGGCGTGTCGGCCGAAGATGACCGCGCGGTGATGGAGCGGCTGGCTGCGCTCGAGGCCGAGGTTCAGGCCGATGCCGACGCGCAGCGCGCCCGCAAGGAGGCCGCGCTCGCGAAGGTCCGCGAGCAGCGCACGCAGCAGCAAGCCGAGCGCGACGCGCTCCGCGCGCGGCAGGCCCAGCTCGTCACGCGCCGCAAGGGCGCCGCGGCCGCCGACGACGCCGACGCTGCTGACGACGACGACGATGCCGGCCTCGAGGACCTCTCGCGTGCCGGCCGCGGCCGCCGCCGCGGCTCGGGCAGCTCGGGCGGCGCGCGCGGCGCGGGCGACGCTGCCGACGAGATCGGCGACGCGCTCGCGCTCGCCAAGCGGGCGCACGGCGTCAAGCAGGAGCTCGCGCGCCGCCCCGAGGCCGGCGAGAAGTCGTGGATCAAGTCCGGGCTCGCGTCGATGCTGCTCGGCCCGCTCGGCTGGCTGTACGCCGGCTCCTTGCGCGAGGCCGTCCCCGCCTCGGCGGCGTGGCTCCTCATCATGGGGCTCGCCAGCAAGATCGTCCCGCTGGTCCTGCTCATGCCCGTGCTCCTCGTCGTCCTGCCGCTGTCGGGGATCGCCGGCGTCGTCTACGCGCTCCAGTACAACCGCGCGGGCGGCCGGCAGCGCCTGTTCGACAAGGACAAGGACGGCGACCTACCGAAGAAGCGCCTCAGAGGTGGCGATGAATGAGCCGATGAATGAGCCCGTGTAGGAGCCGGCCGTTAGATCGCGAGGGCGACAAGCTCACGTTACCCTCACCACACGTGTAATCCAGACCGCGCGTTTGAACCGGGCGCGCGGCATACGATGAGGACACTCGTGAAAAAGTTCGTCGTCGCTCTGACGCTTCTCACCGCCGCTGCTGGCAGCGCGTCCGCCGACGCACCCGCCAAGGTCGTCGTGGTGCCCGGCCTCGCCGTCAACGTCGACGCCGCGCGCGTCGATGCGCTGGGCCAGGACCTCGCGAGCGCGCTCTCCGCCGAGCTGATCGTCGAGGCCTCCGGCGGGCTCGAGATCCGGCGGAAGCTCCCTGCCGAGGGGCTGCCGTCCGACTGCATCGCGAAGCCGGCGTGCATCGCCGACGTCGCCAGGCGCGTCGGCGCGCAGCAGCTCCTGTTCATCGTCGTCGTCGACACCGGCGTGGGCGGCACCATCCAGATCGACAGCACGTGGATCGACGCGGCGAGCGGCAAGTCGGCGCCGCGGCCCGCGATCGACCTCGCGTCCGGCGCGGATCCGAAGTCGCGGTTCGTCACCGCCGCGCCCAGCCTGCTCCCCGACGCGCCCGTGCGCCCGAAGCCGAAGGCCGGAATGGACGGCAAGATGTCGCAGACGGTGCCGCGCCACTACACGACGGCCGCGAAGCTCACGACCGGCGTCGCCGTGGTCGGGCTCGGCGTCGGCATCGGCTTCGGGCTCGCCGCGCGCTCGCTGTACAAGGAGTGCGACCGCGAGCCCGTGGCGCCGGTCGGCTGCGACGACAAGCACGACTCGATCCGCACGCGCGCGCTGCTCGCCGATATCGGCTACGGCGTCGCGATCGGCGGCGCGATCGCGACGGTGGTCCTGATCGCGACGTCGGGCAAGGAGTCGCGGCTCATCGTCGAGCCCACGGCGCAGGGCGTCGCCGTCTCCACCCGAGGGAGGTTCTAGCTCATGGCGACCGACGCGCCGGTGCCGAAGAAGAACAGCGAGGGGCTCGTCGGGCAGCTCCTCGCGAACCGCTACAAGATCGAGTACAAGCTCGGCGAAGGCGCGATGGGCGCCGTCTACCGGGCGCACCACGTCAAGTTCGGCCGCCCGTTCGCGGTCAAGGTGCTGCACCCCAAGCTCCTCGACGACAAGAAGCTCGCGCTGCGGTTCGAGCGCGAGGCCGAGCTCGCCGGCCGGCTGCACCACCCGAACGTGATCGGCGTCGTCGACGTGGGCGAGACCCCCGACGGCCTGCGCTACATGGTGATGGACTTCGCGCACGGCGCCGACCTCGCCGAGGTCCTGCAGGAGGCGCCGATGCCGCCCGAGCGGATCATCCCGCTCGTCCGGCAGCTGCTCGAGGGGCTCTACCACGCGCACGAGGCCGGCCTCATCCACCGCGACTTCAAGCCCGAGAACGTGATCGTCGAGCGCGACGATCACGACAAGGAGGTCCCGCGCATCGTCGACTTCGGGATCGCGATCCTGCGCGAGGGCGGCGACTCGACCGACTCCGCCGGCCGGCTCACGACGAACGGCCTCGTGCTCGGCACGCCGCACTACATGGCGCCCGAGCAGGCCGTGGCCGATCCGATCGATCACCGGATCGATCTGTTCGCGCTCGGCATCGTCGTCTACGAGATGCTGAGCGGCATGCTGCCGTTCGACGGCGCCGGCGCGGAGGTCGCGCGCGCGAACCTGCTCCTCGATCCGCCGCCGATCGCGCAGCGCGTGCACGGCCTCGAGGTCGATCCGCTGCTCGAGGCGTTCGCGCGGCGCCTGATGGCCAAGCGGCGCGATCACCGGTTCCCCACCGCGAAGCACGCCCGCGAGCTGCTTGACACGATCGAGCGCGACCGCGCCGCGGCGGCCGCCGCGCTCGGCGTCCCGCTCGATATCGGCACGCGCCCGCCGCAGGCCACGCAGCCGATGGAGCCGCTGGCGGCCGCCGTCCTCATCGGTCCCCCGGGCGTGCCGGCCGCGACGCCGAGCCGGCCGGTGTCGCAGCTGGAAGCGCCGCCGATGTCGCAACCGCAGGCGGCCATGGCCGCGGCCGCGACGGAGCGCGTCACGCCGTTCACCGCGTCCGGCGCCGCCGCGATCGCGCTCGGCCAGCCGGGCGCCGCGTCGACGGCGCGGACCGAGCCGCTGCCCTGGGACGACGGCGCGCGCCGATCGAAGCGGCGCTGGCTGATCGGCGGCGGCGTGGGCCTCGCGGCTGCTGGCGCGATCGCCGCGATCGCCCTGGTCGCCTCGGGCGGCAGCGGCGCGGAGCAGCCCGCGGCGCCGCGCGTCGCGACGACGGCGACGACGACGGCGCCGACGACGGCGCCCGCGGAGCCGCCCGCGCCGCCCGCGCAGCCTGCGCCGCCGACTGCGCCCGCGCAGCCCGTGGTCACGCCGATCCCGGCGGCCACCGACAACGCGACCGAGCCTCCGCGCGACGATCCGCAAGCGAAGGGCGCCGGGACCCGCGAGCCCGCGAGCAAGACGGAGCCGCCCAGCTCGACGAAGCTCGGCGTCGCCAAGACCGGGGCCCCGAAGGGCGGCGCGACCAAGACCACGCCGACCAAGACCCAGGTGGGCAAGGCCGAGGCCGCCAAGGCCGACGCGACCAAGAGCCCTGCGGAGGCCGAGCTCGACGTGTCACAGCAGTGGCAGCGCGTCGGAGATGCCATCATCAAGCTCCGGCAGGCGCCGAACACGAAGGCCACGGGAGACGAGCTGTTCGGGCGGTGGCGCCAGATCCAGATCCAGTCGGCGCAGGTGAACGAGGAGGCGCGCAAGGCCGCGCTCGCGGAGCTCTCGGAGATCCGGAAGCGGATCGCCCAGGCGCAGGCGCAAGCGAAGCGGCCCTGACGCGCTCGCCGCGGCCCGGCCGCGATGAACCGGCCTAGCGCAGGTAAGCGACGTCGGCGCAGTTGCTCGTGTCGGAGGTCGCGTTCGCGCCTTCGACGACGATGCAGAGCTGGTTCGCGCCGGGCTGCAGCTCGTTGCGGAGCGTGATCCGGGCGTTCCCGAGGGCGTCGAACATCGCGTCGGCGATCGGGCTCACTCCACCTCCACTGATGATCACGAAGTATCGGAAGGTGGCGAGCGGCTTGCCGACGACCGCGAACTGCAGCGCTGCCGTGTGGGTCACCTGAGGTGGATCGACGAACATCGGTCCTCGATAATGATCTTTGCCGAGCGCCCCGTCTGACAACGTCGGAGCCCCGATTGCGTCATAGCGCGCCCGACCGCGAGCCCCGGTACCGCCGCCAGAGACGTCGAGATCACCCGCGGTCAGCGCGCCCTCCGCGCGCAGCAGGATGACGCCACCAGAGCCTCCACCACCAGGCGCCCCTCCAAGCACCGGAGAAGCCTCTCCCGGGGTGCCGAGAGCGCTGATCTTGGCCACCTCCAGGGTGCCGCGCGCGGTGATTTCGATCGATCCACCACCGCCTCCGCCCCGGCCTCCCCGCCCGAGGGTCGAGCCATCGCCACCCGCGCCACCGCTGCCGCGGTTCGGCTCGTTCAGGGTGCTGAGCCCTGGGTCATTCATGTTGAAGCTGCCCGCGGCACCAGAGGACTGCCCCGGGAACGGTCCCGTCCCAGGAGTGCCCACGCCACCGACACCGCTGCCGGCCAAGCCTCCTCTGCCGCCACCCGGGCCACCCACGGATGGCATCGACACCGTCCCCGGCATCCCTGAGGCGTTCACCGAGATATTGCTCGCGATCTTTACCGACGACTTCGAGCGCAAGATGATCGGCTTCGTCTGGTCGGCGGCCGGCACAAGCGCCGTCGTCGCCCTCACGTCGATCTGCGAGTACTCGTGGACACCGCCGGTGAGCGTGACCATCGCCGGCGAAGTGCCGCTGGGAGGAAGCTCGTCGAGCTCCTTCAGCGCTAGTTTCCCGAGGAGGCTCGCGGTCACGCGGCCCTCGGGGCAGTCCTGCGCGACCACGACATCGAACGTGATCATCCCGTTCGCCGGGGGCGTCGTATCGACGGGCACCGGGACCGACACCGCGAGCTGCTGGCCATGCGCCCCGACGTCCAGCTTCGCGCTGTCGAACTCGAACTGCATGGCCTTGGGCGCGCCCTCCGCGCTCTTGAGCGTGACCGTCATGTTCTGATTGACGAGGTTCTCGCCGCTGATCACGACGAGCGCCGGCCGGCCGCCTCCGGCGCCCACTCCTTCGAAGAGGACCGTCGGCGACACGTCCGTGACCATCACGTTGCAGGGCTCGATGTCGATGGGCGGCGGAGGCGCGTCAGCGGCGGGGCGAAGCCGGTCCGGGTCATAGAGCTTCGAGCAGCCCCCGACCGTCGTCGTCGCCAACAACAGCAGCAACAGCTTGGGCAAGCGTTCCCCCATGGCGGTTCAACATTATGCCGGATGGTGCCTGCCGACGGCGGCATAGATCGCACGCCATCACCGGTGCCTAACGCTTTGTCGCTTCCGTCGTCGGGCACCGTTCGGCCATAGTCGAGGAATGCGAGGGGCCAAGGGACTTCTATGCGCGCTGCTCGGGGCGGCCGCGTGCGTACCTCGATCACAGCCCGTCCAGCCGACGCAGCCTGTGATCGCTGACACAGAGCCGACCGCGCCGCCAACCACGGCGGTCGCGCCGGCCAGATCTGCGACGAATCAAGATCCGACGCTGTTCGCGCAGCCGTATCCGCAGCCGCAGCCGCAGCCGCAGCCGCAGCCATATCCGCAGCCGCAGCCATATCCGCAGCCGCAGCCGCAGCCGCAG